>OGJJ01000030.1_pt1 | contig 113501 bp, 132 predicted proteins | sample 1572081 | NCBI WGS metagenome assembly OGJJ01 (sample SAMEA2582122, study PRJEB24529) | metagenome | biome: Human gut stool | place: China | collected 2011
ACGGTCCTCATTGATAATACGGTCGGCGACACTGTCCAATCAGAACGATGACGAGCAGAAGAATCCGCTAACGCCAGTTTCGTCCATGCCCACTTTGATGGCCTCGATTCCGCCAATTCGTTTTCCGCTGCCGCGCATTGTACTGCTGAGAATATTCTGTGCCGGCGCTTGTCCTTGTATTTTCTCCCTCGGAGTGGCTGAATAGGGCTCGTTTCCATTGGTTTGCGTTCATAGAATTCTTTCTTAGTTGGGAGAGGGGACTTCTTATTGAGAACTATTCCTATCTGACATAAGATACATTATCGGCTAAAAAACGATTTTAGGATAATGCTTGTTTCGCTTCCCCCTAGAAGAGCTCGTTTTGTATTGGTTTGCTGAGTCGTGCGTGGATCAGCTTGATATAGTCGGGATCGAGTTCGCTTGCCGTGCATTGCATGTGTTCGAGCAGACATGCTTCCAATGTGGTGCCGCTTCCGGCGAACGGCTCCAGCACGAGACCATCCGCCGGGGTGATGAGACGGACAAGCCAGCGCATGAGTTCGACCGGTTTGACTGTCGGATGGAGGATGCCGTCGACTTTCGGCCGTTCGGACGGTGAGGCTTTCGGACAATACCTGAAAACCGGGTAGAATCGACTCGCGCCGCCCATATCGTCATATTCGGCGCCGGTATGGGTCATGCCCCAGCCGTCACCGGGTTTCGTGCTTGCGCGTGGTTTGCCTTTTCGACTGACGGTGACGCCGGACTGTCGGTCGAGTTCCTTGGCCGTGGACTGGTCGAACAGCATGTTCGGCGTGAAACGGGCGGCAGCCGTGTAGTCGGTGCGATTCGCTTTGTCCGCACCATATACATGGTTGTCTCTCGGCCCGGAGCCGAACCGTGCGTGCGCGTTCTTGTTCTTCGACTCCGCCTCGTCCGCCGTGTTGCGGAATGGGACGCGGCATGCGTCGATATGCAGTGCGCCTGTCCCGTGTCCGAGCAGATTGTGGGCGAGATTCCCGTCCAACGGCTTGCGGGCCAGACAGATGGGTTCGTGCGCGGGCTTCAGCTGGCTGTACCAGCCTTTGAACGGTTTCGCCGTCTCGGATCGCGTCGGCTCCACATCCTCGCGGCGTTCCCGGTCGATCATGAGCGTCGCATCCGAACCGTGTGGCATGCCGGACGCGTACACCCAGTCGATCTGGTCGCGGATTTCGAAGCCCGCATCCTCGATGGCGCATGCCAGCCGATGATAGGTGCGGCTGGCCGCGAACGCCGCCACATGCCCGCCCGGCTTCAGGACGCGCAGGATATCCTTCCACAGGTCCACGTCGAACGCGATGCCTGTGGAATCGAAGCTGCGGTTCATGAAACCGATCTCATACGGCGGGTCGGTGACGACGGAATCCACGCTGTTGTCCGGTAAGGAGGCGATGAGTCGGCGACAATCCCCCTTGTATAGGCGGAGGTTGTCGCCCAGATCTTCCAGCTCGTTGACACTCCCGTGGTTGAAACCACGGGATTCCTGCGAACTGGGCTTGCTTGGATTCAGACGATACGCCTGAATCCAGAGGCTTCCCATTTTTAGCGGGCTATCCCCGGTTGTCGGCCGGTTCCTCTTCTCTTTCGTCATGCTTCTTCCCGGCTGAGCCGCAATGCCTCGTCGCGGATGTTCAACGCGGCGTTCACGTCCCTGTCATGCCGGATATGGCAGTTTTCGCAGGTCCATTCGCGTTCGGACAGCCGCAATCCCTTGTACTTGTGCCCGCAGTCGTGGCAGAGTTTGGAACTCGGGTAGAACCTGTCCACTTGGACGAGGGTGCGACCATACCATTCCGCCTTGTAGGAGAGCTTGTCCACGAGGCCGCTCCACCCGTCGCGGAGTATGGAACGGTTCATCGCGCGTTTGCGTGACTGGCCGTTGCGCATGGGTCTGCCTTCGGCGTCCAGCCTCTTGCGTGCCTTCCGCGTCATGTTCCGTACCATCAGGGTCTCCATGCCGATGAATTGGTTCTCTTCTATCAGCCTGTGGGACAGTTGGTGCTGGAAGTTATCGCGGTAGTGGCGGAGCTTGGCGTACGCCTTGGCTACGATTGCCTTCTGTCTGCGGTAGTTGTTCGACCCTTTCGTTCTGTGGGACAGTTTGCGCTGCTCCCGTTTAACGTCCTTCTCCAATCGGCGTAGCCGGTTCGGATAGTCGATTTTCTCGCCTGTGGACAGCGTGAGGAGATTCTTGACACCCAAGTCGATGCCGATACGGCTCTCGGCCCGTGTTTTCGGCTGGATGTCCACGTCGAACAGGAGCACGAGATAGTACGTCCGGTTCTCGCGTTTCACCGTCCAGCTGGACAGGCTCTCGATTGGATAGCGTAGCCGGTCGCGTTTGCGGATGCGCACCGAGCCAAGCTTCCTGGACAACGGGTACCGGTTGCCGTTCATACGGCGTATCGGCATGGTATTGCGGAACGATTGGATGCTGTCGTTCCTTGAGGCGAAACGGGGACGATGCTTCTCGTACTGGGCTTTGCGGAAGTACGCCGACTGTGCCTTGCGGAAGTCCATGATGGCGTTGCTCAATGCGTTCGACGGGATCGGACTGTCCTTGAGCCATCCGTTCGCGCTCTTCATGCCGGTCACGTTCGGATACTCGGGTTTCGGGTTCGTCTCCTTGTCGTACGTGTTGAACGCCTCGACCTGCTGGTTGTAGGCGAAACGCCTGTCCCCGAAGCACCGTTCCAGCAACGCGGCCTGAGTCCTGGACGGCGTGAACGGTATGCGCTGCGCCACCTTGCGCATGGTCATTGTGATTCACGCTCCTTCGCTCGTTGGTCGTCGATGTATTTGACCACCGCCTGCTCGTTGACCGAGCCGATGCTTTCCGCGAAATAGCTGGGCGACCACAGGCTCCGCTCGCCCTTGCGTTTCCAGTATTGGCTTTTCAGTTCGGGGTGCATGGCGAACAGTCGGAGACTGGATGTGCCCTTCAACTGTTTGACGATGCTGCTCACGCTGATTTTCGGTGGCGCTGACACGAACAGGTGGATGTGATCGTCCAAGCCGACCTCCATGTGGGGAATGCGGTAGCCGTGCTCGTCGGCTATCTCCCTGAGAATCGTCTTCAAATCCGAGTCGATTCCGTTCTTAAGCACCTTGCGACGGTATTTCGTGCACCAGATGATGTGGTAGTTCAGATTGTATACCGAAGTCCTACCATGTGTGAACCGTTCATCGCTTGCGCTCATGGGAATAATCGTAGCACATTCGCTACCATATGTAAACTTCGGTACGCCCTAACCCGGCATTGAAATACCGGGTTTACGGGCTAAAACCTCATCAATGTCGGAACCGTTTAGAATTCCGGGTCGGTGCCGTCGCCGTTCGGATCCGTGCTGGCTGGCGTGGTCGTAGCCCACGGATCCATTGCGGGCTGTGAGGGTGCTGCAGGTTGCGCCGGTGTCTGTGCGGGAGCCTGTTGGCCGTAACCCTGCTGCTGGTAGTTGTTGTATGCGCCTTGCTGATAGCCGTTGTTCGGCTGCTGGTATCCGCCGCCGTAATTGTTCTGCCGGTAGCCGTTGCCGTTGGACTGTTGGCCGCTGGTCTTCTGAAATTGCGCGACGCCGAACCGGAGGCTGGGGCCAAGGTCGGTGACGATCATTTCAAGATTGCTGCGCTGTTGGCCGGTGTTCTTGTCCGTCCAGCTGTTGGTCTTCATGTAACCGGTGGCTACCACGCGCATGCCCTTATAGCAGGAGCGCATGATGTTCTGGGCAAGGTCTCCGAATGCGGCGCACCGCATGAATACGGCATCCCCATCCACTGTCTGCCCGTTACGGTCACGTCGACGCGTATTGTGCGCGATGGTGAAAGTGACCGTATCTCCCCTCTGCTCGGGGTTTGCGGTGATATTGCCTACGAGTGTGAGTGTCGGCTCTCCTGCCATGGGTTCCTGGTCTCCTTATTTTTTCTATGTGAACATATTCAGTATAACAAGCATATACGAAGAAAAGGCATGTCGGATAAGCATCAGGACAGAGGAGAAAAACCTGACACCAATCCGACATACCCCTTTTAGCAGGATGGGCTCACTCCACTACGGCGGAATGAGCCCATCAAGGTTTCTATCCGATCAGCGTGACCGTCTTACAGGCGGATACGCTTCCTCGAACCGGCCAGAGCGAGAGCGATACCAGCTCCGGCGAGGACCCCGGCCCACAGGAGCATCGGGGTGCCGACACCAGTGGAGGCGAGACCCTTCTCCTTGACGAGCACAGTCTCGTTCGACTTGCGCGCGTCACCGTAGGAGATAAGCTTGCCGGACTTGTCGTACACCTTCTCACGCCAGTAGTAGGTGCCGGTTTCATGCACGGTCACGGTCGGCGAGTGGGCGCCGTCCACGGCGTCGACCTTACCGGTGACGGTGATGAGCACGTCTCCCGACTGGTCTCCGTTGGCCTGCTTCCACAGTTCGAATTCGGCCTTGGCTGCCTGCTCGCAGTTCTTGAGCAGGAGCTCGTCGTGCAGGTCGGCCCTGCCGTTCTCGAACGTGACCTCACCCTGGCTCTTGGTGGACACCTCGCACTTCGGCACGTCGGGCTTCTTGCCTTGGACGCGCACGATTTCGGATGCGAGACCGAAAGCGTGCTGCACCTTGCCGTGGGTGAGCTGACGCCATGCGAGGGCGGTGAGCGGATTATGGTTCTGGTCGCCGGTCAGACTCGGTGTCATGACCCAATGCCAAGCGTAGGTGCCGGTGTCAGTCAACGTGAACGAGTCGGTCGTGTAGGTGCCGAACTTGGTGACGTCCTTGATGTCGGCCTCGTGAACCTTCACCGCGTTTTCGGGCACGGTGTCGGTCTGTTCGATCGCGGCGGACGGGTCGTCACTCACCTTGTAGAGGACGCCGTGGAAGTCGAGGCTGAGCGGGGTGCTCTTCGCGGTCTCGCCTTCGGTGACGTTGGTCTCCGGGTAGGTGGGCCACACGTCCTTTTCGTTGGTCTTGACGACGACGAGCTTGTCGATGGTGGTCTCCCCCGCCTTGACTTCCTTGCTGGACACCGTGGAGTCGAGCTTCGGGGTGAGGCGGATCATGACGGTCTCATCCGCAGTGAACGGAGCCTCATGAACATCCTTGGCGAACGGATAGTCCTTGGACGGTTTGATACCGGTCTGGCTTTCCGTGTCCTGATCCTTGTTCGCGATGTCGAACACGAACGTGGCGTATCCGGATGGCAGGTTCGTCAGATCCACACCATCCTCGGCCTTCCATTGGGCGACAGGCTTGTCCTCGTCACTGCTGGAAATCAGGTAGTCGCCGGCCTTGTTCGTGGTGAACGTCGCGGTGGCGAGCTTCACAGCCTGCTTGGGCAGTTCGACGGTCTTGCCCGCGGCGGTATCCTTCTGAGCCTGTTCGGCCTGTTCGCGGGTCATACCACCGTAGATGGAGCCATTCACGGTAAGCGTGATCTGGTTGTCTTCCGTTTCCTTGCCTTCGCCCTGACCGTCCTTGGTGTGCAGCCAGTCCTGGGTGTCGACCTTGCCGTCACCGTTCACGTCGGTCACGCCCAGCGTGACCTTATCACGGATGACGCTGCCCTTTTCAAGGTAGACGACATCGGTCTTGTCGGATGCCTGAGCGGAACCGATTTGCACGCTCGGACGCTCGGTGCCATCGGCACCGGTCACCGTGCTCTGATCATTCTTGTAAGCGTCGCTCACACTCGACTTGATGGTCGGCTGCATGTTGCGCACATGCTGAGTGGATTCCGCTTCCAGCACGTTGTCAGACCAGTCGTAGTCCGTGGACAGGTACTGCTTCATGTTGGCGTCCTGCATGTCGGGCGTGATCTGCCACACCCACGTGTACCAGCCGGTGTCCGGCAGGCTCGACGCTCTGGCTCCCGGGTGCGTCTTCACGAAGTCGGGGTCCATGGTGATGGAGGCGGCGTCCACATGATTGGTGGCGCCGTCCCTGTCGCCGGTGACGGTCGCGGTCGCGGCCTTCACCCCATCCTTGACGGTCGTCTGGCCTTCGACCGGCTTTTTCGCGAAGTAGTAGAGGGTGCCGGTGCTCTTGATGGTCGCGCCTTCAATCCAGTCGCCACCGGACGGGTCCACATGCCAGGTCAGATCATCTTCGGGCGCATGCCCGTATTCGATGCGATGATCGGTCTGGTTGGATTCGATGGTCGGCTTGAAGTTGTTCAGCACCTCGAACTGGATGTTCTTCGACACGGTCTCGGGATCGGTAGCTGCCATCAGGTTCTGGTTCGGCGAGGACAGTTTGGCGGCCTTCGGAACCTTGTAATTAAAAACAGGCATAACCTTGCCATTGCCGGTTGCGGTCCACGCGACATGCTGCGCAGAATTCGTGGTGGTGCCGCTGATCGTGTTCTTGCCGGTCTGGTCGAACACGGCCGGGCCCTTCAGGGTCGCGGTGTACGTGATTCCTGAAAGGAAGCCGCCGTTCCCGTTCTGGATGCCGACATCGATGGTGCCTTTGCGTTGGCCGATCGTGTACTGGTATCTCATGTCGAGGTTCGAGGGCGTGTTGGCGACCGCCTCATTCCACAACTCGTTCATCTTCTTCGTGTACGTGTCCCAGCTGGTGCCGTCCTTCCAGCCGAGGCGTTCGATGCCTTTCAGGTATTCTTCACCCATCGGATCGAGCTTCTGGTGGATGAGGCCCGCGATCGCGGCCTGCGTGAGGTCGTCCGTGTTCCCGTTGTACTTGTCGGTCAGCCATGCGAGCCGTTGCGCGTCCGGTTTCGTCTTCGCGTCGGTCCACTCGCCCCACGTGCCCGCCGTGCCCGTGTAGAGCGTGTCGGCCTGGATGCAGTACACGTTCTTCCCGTTGACCTTGTCGACCACGCCGAGCGACTGCTCCATGTCCTCGTACTTGTGTCCGTTGCTGAACGTGATCGTACCCATGTTCGCCCACAAGCCCGGGTTGCCGTTCTGAATGGAGCGCTCAAACGGATCACGCATGTCGGCCGCGTCCGCCGTGCCCGCGACGAGCATGCCCGCCGCCAGGGTGGCGGCTGCCGCGACGCCCGCGGCGATCGTGCGGACCACATGCCGGATTGTGGAACCGCGAGTGGGATTGTTGTTTCTCCCCATATCGTCTCCTCTGATAAGAAGGATATTTTGTCGCCAGAGATATTCACTGGACTCTTGCGGTTTTTACCATAACGTCAAATCTTGTAATTAACCGGTTTTTTATTGAAATTGACCGATATTTTTTGTGAGCGGCCACCTTACCGTTGCGCTTGCAAGCGCATATCATTGGATGCACTCTGAAATTGTCCACGAAACAAGGCCTATCGGCGACCATGTATTGGAGACACGGTTCAGCCTGACAGTCAACGACATAGTATAAGGAAAAGACAAATGAACGAGAAAGAAGAACCTATGAACATGAACGTCACGCCACCGGTTGAGCCGGTGACGGAATTCGAAGTCCCCCTGCCTCCGGATCGTAAGCGTCCGAAGTGGCTGGTTCCGTTGATTGCGGGGGGTACTGCCGTCGTTGTTTTGGCGGCTGTCGGCACCGGTGGATATCTGTATTGGAACCATAATCAGTTGACGGCGGCTTCAGAGGAATGCGCCACCTCATACGACAAGGCGGTGAAGGCGCAGAAGAAGCTGACGGAGTATCTGGAGTCGGACGCCTTGAAGACCGCAGTCACGGTCAAGGATTCGGAGGTCAAGGACGCGAAAACGGTCGCCGTATTGACCTCGACCGTGAAGACCGCCGAGAAGACGAAGACGACCATTCCGGAATGTCCCTCCGGCAATCTGACTGATATCAAGGCGATGACGAAGGAGATCGACGGTCTTGCGACCGCATATTCCAGGACCGTGAGCGAGGTCAAGGGCAAGGCCGAGGCCGTGAACGGTTCGAAACTCGACAAGATCGTTGCCGACGCGACCAAGATCCTGAATGATTCGAAGGGCAGGGTGAAGGACGACAAGACCCGCACCGTATTGGAGAACGCCATCAAGACGAAGGACGAGAAGGCCATCTCGGATGCCGTGAAGGCCGTCAACGACTCCATCAAGGCGAAGTCAGACGCGGACGCGAAGGCCAAGGCCGAAAAGGCGAAGCAGACGGCCGAAGACACCGCCCAAACGTCGGGCAACGATAGTGGTTCCGCGGGTGACACGGGCGGTGGCTACACCGGATACACGGGCGGCGGATACACGCAATCCCAGGGCGGCGGATACACGTACACTCCTCAGCAGTCCACAGGTGGTTCGACCGGCGGCGGCTATACGCCAACACCACAGCCACAACCACAGCAGCCTTCCCAGGGCGGTGGCAACGGAGGTGGTTCCACGGGAGGGGACGACGGATATGAAAATATGTGTTTCGCATATCCCACTGACGGTTCGCCCGCAATCCAGGTCCCCTGCAGTTAACCTATCCTTTTCAGGAGCGAGGGTGACGCATCCCATGAAAATAGGATGCGTCACCCTCGTCTTTTATGGGACTGTCGTTTCGGCTTGTCTCTTTAGTAGGAGCCGAATGCGGCGAATAAGATGCCTGCGAATACGATCCATAGGAATGAAGAAGCCGAGGACGGCCCAGCCGAAGGAGCCTGTGTCGGATTGCTCATGGTGCTGCTTTCTGCGGAAGATCCGCTTCTTGGCTTCCTCCCCCCGCCTGTAGAGGCGGGGGGAGGAAGCCAAGTGGTTTGTCCGGTTGTGGATCTGTATTTTTTTTAGACGATTTTAGATTTTTTAGATTTTTTAGATTTTGTGTTATGGTATTGGGAAATACTCAAGCAGAAAGGTAGAGGGCATGCCTAATCCATTTAAGCCAACTGCGGGAATGACACCGCCTGTACTAGTAGGCAGACAGGTCGAGCTAGATGATTTTCAAATCGCTCTAGATGATGGCGTGGGCGCACCAGGAAGACTCCTATATGTAACTGGCGCCCGAGGCGTAGGGAAAACCGTCATGCTGAATGCCCTCGGAGATATAGCCAGAAATCGTGGATGGTATGTAATTGACGAAACCGCTGAAGTCGGTTTTCTGAGCAGGCTGATCCAGGAACTGCTAGATAGGCCGGAAACCCGCATAAGCAAATACGAACTACCCTCAGGCGGTTTTGCGGTACCAGGTGCCGGAATTCAAGCATCATTGGGTTTTGGTTCGGTTGAGTTTCAACAGGATAACCAGGTTCTGGACATAAGGCACGCCATCGTCGATCGGCTGGATCGGTTGAAGGAGTCCGAGCAAGGTGTGTTGATCACACTGGATGAGGTTCAACCGAGTTCTTTGCCAGAGATTCGATCCCTCGCTATCGGAATTCAGCATTTAATCCGAGAAAAAAGGAACGTGGCATTTGTGTTCGCGGGTCTTCCGTCAATGGTGGATACCGTCATTAATGACGATGTGCTGACTTTTTTAAGACGTGCCGAATGCCATCATCTGGGGAGTGTTGATCTCAAGGAAATTTGGTCCGCCTTTGAAAAAACCATTTCCAAATGTGGAAAAAATGCAAATTATGATGTTCTGAATTCATTGACCGAAGCCACAAATGGCTATCCTTTCATGATCCAGCTGGTTGGATACTGGTCATGGCGTTATTCAGATGTGAATAACCACTTGGACCGCGTCCACATGGAGGACGCACAGCAAGGCATAAAAAAAGCTCGAATCAGTTTGGGCAGTATGGTTCATGGTCCAGAATTTGACAATCTTTCCCCAATGGCGAAAGATTACCTGATTGCGATGTCACAAGATGACGGTCCGTCGAACACCCGCGTTATAGCCGAACGAATTCACCGTGATGTTAAGTATGCAAGCGTGTACAGGGCGCAGCTGATTAAAGAAGATGTCATTGAACAAACCGGCTTCGGTTATGTAGACTTCAAGATCCCCTATCTGCGCGACTATCTAAAGGAACATGCAGTCCATCATCAGATGAAAAAGGACATTGCTAAAGCTCAAACGGAAGATTGAATCTCTTAGGACTTTAGGGGCTTCTCTTTGCCTTTGACTGGTTCAATGGGGGTCATGGGTATTTTTTGGAAAATCAGTAAATGGTATAACCGATACCAGTTCCTCATGTGGGCTGCAGGAATACTGACCGCAGTGGCCGCTCCCCTAGTCGGCTACGCATCCTATTTTCTCGGCATCAACAACCAACGTGCAGAACTATTATTGGACAGTCCCGAATACGCGAACGACATGACAGCGGCGAATGTCATCCAATGGCTGACCGGCCAAGCACACAGCTACGGTCGAATCCTCGGCATCATCGCCATCATCGGCACACTGCTCATCATCTTCTGCATCACATTCACCATCATCGGCTGGATCGGCCGACGCACCGAAATCAGCGGCACCGACCAAACCAGTGAAATACAGGAAAAAGGCCGGCGCAAAGCCGAGACGGAAGAACAATACGACGACTACGGGCAGCCAGCAGAATACTGATCACGCGCCTTGCCAGTGGTCTGCCGGTCGGCTCCGACCTCGAATACGCCGACGAAATCACCCTCGGCCGAGCCCTAGCCGGCCGTAGCGAACCCTAATGATGTTCTCCTTTTGCCCAATCGGTTAGCGTGTCTAACGTATCGATTCCATCCTGCCGATGCGTCTGATCCAAGCTCGACCAATAGTCGGAATCTGCAGCAAGTAACTCATGCAAGCGCAAAATTCGTTTGCGGTCATTGGAACTATGGAGCCTTTTTGCTTCCTCATCTGGACTGTCGATTAGAGAGAGCAGCAATGCTGCGTCAATGAGATGGCGGTCTCTTCTAGCTGTCTTATCGACTTCCCACGCAGCGCTCTTCAGCATCAATGCGCCGAGTAGATCAGGAATTGCGATGGATGCGGATTGCTGGTCATATCTAAGTTGAAGTCGCATGCTTCGTTTGATGGCCTGACCACCTCCGGGCATACCGCATAATCTCATTCCCGAAAGAGTGGCACCTTCTCTTTTTTTCTTTCCGTACAGATAATCCGTTACCAGTATGTCCACTTTGTCGTGGGCAGGGTTTTCAAATCGAGTTGCATATTTAGTTAGGGCGTCTTTTTGCAACCTGTATCCCATAGTGGCAAGATAGCTTTCCATCTGTGTGGCTATTCGATCATAGGTCAGGATATTCAATAAAAAGTCAGCGTCGGTGGTAGGGCGGACAGGAAGCCCGTGGAGCATGGCATGCGCTTGAACCATCAGACCGCCAGTGAGCAGCCATTCATCAGACGTAAAATGCTGAGCGACGGCAAAGACCGTACTCCACGGTTGAGCCTGGGCCGAAATATCGATTGTATTCATCGGCTGTCCTTACCCTTGTTATCGGATTGGAAACGGGATAGTAATTGCGTGAGCTTATCAAAACCGGCACCGCATTCTCTGACATCTAGTGAATCGGCGAGATCGGCTGAGCATACTCCGATTGGCATATTTCCGGAACCATTCGGAATGTAGGAGGATACATGCAATCTGACGTTTGCGGGTTGAAAGTCAGAACGCAGTTTTGCCTGTTCGACTATTCGCTGCAGATCGCTTTCCGGCAGATATCCTTCCACGTCGCTTGTTTCAGTCAAATTGAACTCTGCAGCCAGCTCGCCGGTGCCTGCGGATAAACGTATCTCCTGAGTTACCTTCTCCAGTCGGCTCTCTCTGCACCACATGGAACACAGTCTTGCCCTATTTCTGCACAAGGAGACCAAATCAGTTGCATTCAATGTCGTTAGACGTTTTTTGAGCTGATACTTCTCCGAAGCGCTGAGCCAGTTAACGCTCTCTCCGGAGATCATGTACAGCGAGGCAAAGGCAATACGGGGAGAGAATGTGCGTCCTCGCTTGCGGTCAACGTGATTGAGTCGTCTAACGGATTCGTTGGTTATGTAAAGACGGTCTCCCTCTTTGACTGCATTCAGAAGATGCTGACTGACCAGTGAGCGAATCCTTCGATCACCTACGCCGAGTTTTTCGGCGGCCTCTTGAGTAGTCAGTAAAGTCTCTGCTGTTTCTATAGCCATATTGCAAGTATATACTCAAATATTCCGCATTGGGACTATTTGAGTATATATCGTGTAGGCATTCTGAGCCACGCTCGATTTAGCCTCCTAGCCGGTCGCAGCGAAGCCTGATTGTGGTTTAAACGCTTCGGCGTTCAAATTGCGTTTCCATATCTTCGTGGCTCATTGTGTCTAGAACGGTTTCGCGCGGCAATTTCGATATGAGTGCCTGAGCTTCTGCGAAAGCCTCTAGCTTCGCGCGTTCGTGAGAGTTGTCCTTAATGTCTGCATCGTGTTCCGCTGTCTTCGATTTCGTGACGCTCATTGCTTTGTCCTTTTAGTCAATCCGCGGACTTCCATATGATGTCAGCAGCCCCGTCATCCTGTTTCTGCCAGCGACTTATTCCATTCAGATCCATTTCCGTCCATTCGCCGGTCGGCTCCGACTTAGCTCCACCGAACAGACTATCCATACAGGCTTGCTGGACAGATCCGTCCATTCCGCCTTCCGTGATGTGCAGCCATACGCCGTCGTGATTCAATGATCGTTTCCATGAGAACAGTTCCGGGGTCGGGTTGTTCTTTGACGTCCTCCCCACGCCTGAAGGCGGGGGGCACCCTCACGGCAAAACGGTGGTGAGCAGCGCAGCCACGCTTCGTCGAGCTGACCGGATAGGTCGGATGGGAGTTCATGGTTCCGTCCATTCGCCGGAGGTTGGATCCGTGGCCGGTTCTGGTGCGGTCGGGGTCTGCTCTTCGGGCTTTTCCTCGGCTGGGGTTTCTTTCTTAGGTTCGGGTGCCGGCTTCTTTTCCGTTTTCGTCTGCGGTGCGGCGGATTCCGGGTTGGCTGTTGGCGTTCCGCATGCGGTGGCGAGCAGGAGCAATGGGATGATGCTGGTGGCTGTGATGGTTCTGGTCTTGGTCATGGCCGGCTCCCGTCGTTGGTGCTGTTTTCCAGTCTAGTCGGAGCGTGGTTTTGGGTACGTTTTTCTAAAAAAATCTTACCTATTTTATGCAATCTACTTGTATATAACTTACATCTAATATAGACTCTATACTGATGGAAGAAATACAATCCAAAGAATCAAGGAGCAAAAGATGGAAAACATCGACAGCCAGCGGATCGCGATCCTCGAACAACGCCTCAACGAGCTCGAAACCCGCGTCAGCCAACTCGAAAACCCGAAGCCCGTGACCGGCGGCACCCTCAAACGCGCCATCGAAGCCCTCGCCGACAAGGTCGGCCAAATGGGCGAGACGTTCAGCAACGAGGGACGCAAGGGCCGCTACATCATCGGACACGACGGCAGGCGCCACCCCGTGTTTATCGCCGCCAGCCGCAACCTCGGCTCCGACACCGGCAAACCCATGTCCGGATGGCACTCAATCAACCCGCGCAACGCCGACACCACCCGGTTCGGCGCATACATCCTCTCCGTCGAAGACGAGCTGCGCAAGCCCGTGTTCTTCATCTTCACGCCCGAGGAGTTCCAGGCCCTGCTCGATTCGAAGAAGGCCGACAGCAAGGGCCTGCGCCACTTCTACATCAGCCGCGCCGAAGCCGGCATGGATCGGTTCGTTGACTGGCGCGACGGCGGCATGGACATGACCCAATACCGGGGCGCGTTCAACAAACTCGAATTCAACGCCTGACGGCATGCGAAAAAAACAGGGGCGGCCACCTGCCCGTGGTGAACTGCGCCCCGATTGTTGGACGCTGTTTATTAGGATACAGGCTCAGACCACGGTGGACGCTCTCCAGAATTCCTCCAGGGTGTGTCCACCGAGTCGCATCTGGCGTCGTTTGGTGTTCCAGTGGATGATGTAGTCGTCGAGCTCGGCCTTGAACCGCTCTTACGAGTCGAATTCGCGGTCGCGGTAGAACTCGTCCTTGAGATGGCCGAACACCTGTTCGGTGGCGGCGTTGTCCAGGCAGTTGCCCTTGCGGCTCATCGACTGTCGTATGCCCAGTTCCCCGAGCCGTTCGCGCCACCACGGGTGCCGGTACTGCCATCCCATGTCCGAGTGCAATACGGGGCTTGCGCCGGCGGTCAGCCCGGAGAGCGCGGAGACCGCGTGCAGGCCGGACGGGAGCCACGGAACGCCGACACCCAGCCGGTCGCAAAGGAACGCCGCCAGCGCCGCGGCCAGGGTGATGATGAACGCGATCGCGCCGACCATCAGCAGACGGCTCGACCTGACGAAACGCATGAAACCACGCATGATTTTCCCCTCCCTCTTCCCATTCGGGATGGGTGTTTGTATCGGATGGGCGCCAGCACTCCGACCTGCCCCAATGCCTCGCACAACAGGTCGTATGCGAGGAACCTCTCATATTCGTGGAGGATGCTCGGCGGCTCGTCGTACTGGCATTCGGAACCCGTCCAGCACCCGTGCAGATGCCAGTCCAATGCGGTGAACCAGCGGCCGCACGAGCATTCGTGTTTGAACGGGCGCTCCGGATCCGTGATGCCCGTATCCCGGTGCAGGATGAGCGTGGAGAGCTCTCTGGACGGAACGGACTTGCACCGAACGCGCGCACTTGACATTTTCATTACCGTTCGCCCCGTCGCGTCGGCTGTTTCCGTCGGTCTTCCTCCATCACCAGAATCGCGCCGCCGAACAGTTGGCTCCCGATAAACGAGCAGATCACGAACGCGGTAAACAGAACGACAAGAGGGGTTCCCGTCAGGAGAACACAAGCGCCGAATACCAGCGTTCCTACCGCAATCAGCAGCAGAGCCGCCCCGATCCGCGCAAACCGTATGGCATGGGCTGTGTTCCGTTCGATGAGTCTGATGACGGAATTCAGGACAAAGATGTTCTTCATGATGCGCTCCTTCACGCGTTCGTATGGTCGAGGATCCACCGGGCGATGCTTCGGGCGGTCTCCTCGGGCACGTCCACCTGCATGGAACCGTTGCCGGCCTCCATATAGAAGCGGATGAGCCCGTTGCCCGTAAGCCGGTCGACTTCCAGCAGATTGTCGGCATCCTCGGCACGGCAGTATTCGCTTGTATCGTTCTTCACCCGTTCGCGCAGATGTTCGGGCAGATATTGGTTGGCGAGAATATCGCAGCGTAGTTCGTCGCTGTCGGTGAATTCCATCGGCTACCCTTTCGAATGTTTCGCGCCCGGCTTCCATACCGGTGTCCCTGGATTCACCGGGGAAACAATCATCCCTTGGTTATCGCGCAGTTCGACGTTTGCCCCGTCGATGCCCAGCGTGCCTTCGACGCGCCGCCCGTTCCGCTTCCATGAAACCCGGTAGGATCCTTTGATTCGGGGGAAACCGGACAACGGGTCCATATATCCGGGTTCGGCGATCGCGAGACCATCGAGATTCCACACGTCGCCCACATACTCGTCCATGGTCTTCGGCTTCGGGCCTCGGGGGTTCCAGTTCTCGGCCGGGGACATGAGCGCGAGGGCGACGAACAGCAGCAGCACCGATGCGCCGACGAGCCTGACCTCGTCCATCGTGAGATTAGGAAAGCCGTTCCGTGCCATCACCAGGCAATAGGCATACGCCATGAGCGGAATGTCCGCGAGGAAGGCATACCAACCGAGAGCATTCAGGACCCTCAACAGCAATGGCATCCGCGAATGGTCCACCGCCTGAGCGTATTCGACAAGCTCCATCAGCTGAACCTCCAATGCAGTTCGTGCTGGTTTCGCTGGCCGATGAGCCGTACCTTGACTTCGATTATCCTAGTTTCCATGTCTTGGGTTTTCTTCTCTACGAGATTGCTAATGCCGGATTTTCTTGTCACCAGCTGCCGGTTGCTCCGCTGCCAGTGGATGTGCCTCCGCCGAATGATGAAGAGCTGTCGAAGGATGGTGATGGGCCCGTATAAGGCCAGGAGTCATCGTTGATGGAATCATTTTCGGAGGAACGATCGTGCTCCTGTCTGTCCGGTCTCGATGCAAGCGAGACGGCTTGGGTGAGGATTATCGCGTCCCGAGCATCGAATCCACGAGAGGGTGCGGCTTCTGCAATATAGGATGAGCCAAGCGGTGCTCGGCCGGTGTCCGGCTCGGAATGGTCCCGCTGCGCGTTGTCTAGTTCGGAATAATCCGTTTGTTCACTCTTGTCATCTGACTGCAATCCCCATATCAGCAAGAGCACCGAGCCGACCACAACAATCACCACGCCGAGAACCCCGGTCCATGCCGGCATTGGTGCGGGGGTTGTAGCCGACGTTGATGCGGATGAAATCTCGGGCATGTCTTGCACTGTTGAAGCGATATTGTCCAGGACTTTGCTGATGCCGGCGTTCCAGTATGATTTCTTATAGTTCGCATGCCCGGAGTTGATGATGCTCTCGCACGTGGATTGGTTGAATGTCTGTCCAATCCCCGTGCCGACGGTTAGCCGGTCCTTATGGTCCTTGATGGACAGCAGGTATACGAGGCCTGTGTTCTTGCCTTTCATGCCGGGTTTGTACCGGTCGAACAGTTCCTTCGCCTTCCGTTCGATGGGCACACCATCCAAAGTGGAGACGGTGACGACGAGCAGCTGCGGCTTGTCCTCACGTGACTCCCACGACTTATTCAGGTCGTAAACATGTTTTTCAGTTTCAGCGCTGAGTACGTTCGCCTGATCCTGCACGAAGATATTGCCAGCAGAATCGTTCTTCGGAACATACGTATCATCGGTTGCGGCCAATGCCGGCATGGAAATGCCGGCCATGATGAACAGTGTGGCGATGGCCGCGATGATTCCGTTAACCAGTTTGCCCATCAGGTTTCCCCTCGATATGCCTCTTGTTCCAAAACCCGCAGAAAATCTCATATAGCCACCACCTGTGGTCTCTCGCGACTCGTGGATTCCCAGATTCCCATCCGAGCCCACGGCATGCCGGTGTATTTGGATGAAAATATGTCCAGTTCTGCCCATGCGGACCATTGCTCCCGGTCTGGAACCAGTTGGACGGACAGGATAATCGGGATACGGGCGTCACTCTCCCTTACCGTCTCCATCAAAGCTGAATCGTCTTCAAGACCCGGATTCACATGGTCGATAATCAGAAAGGAATCCGGCTCTTCCAAGATGGACGTGGGATCGTTCACCGGAATCACACCTTGCACGGGCTTGGTATAACCTCGATCCACATACCCGTCAAACATATAGACCCGTTGCCCCATTTCGTTGAGACCAGGTATCAGGGTGTGTGTCAGCCACCAGGTCTTGCCGCATCCCGCGCCACCCGTCACCAGTAGGTTCCCATCGGAAACCGGGTTCCATGTCGCAACGCCATCATCGACCAATCCGATTGTGAGGCTTTTCACCATGCGCAGCTCACCTCCATCCAGATAAGCCCGCGCCCGTCCACAATCGATTTGAACTCGTCTATCCGCCAGCGGAGCGCGGCCGAATCGACCTTGAATGATTCAAGCCCGCCGTCGCGCAACGATTCGAACAACGCGTCGGCCTCGGCCCGGGTTCCGAACGGTTCCGGCCATGCGACCCATCGGCCGGGGTGGCATGGCAGCCAGCGTGCCAGCTCTTCGTATTCCTCCTCGTTCAATTTTCTGTCTCCTTATCCGCCGGATGCCGGATACCGGCCTCTCGATCCAACCTGTTGACAATGTCCTGCATGCCCGGGTGGTACCGTTCGATCAGGAGCAGTCCCCGATGATGGTCGTTGCGAATCGAAACCCATGTTGGGCAATAGTCCAAGAACTCGTCGGCCTGCTCGTTCAGCTTCAGCATCCCATTCCGACGTATGATCGTGTAGCCTTTCGAAGACACGGTGAATATGACCGGCTTGGACCATGGAAGACCGACCCCGAAAATCGAATCCATACAAACCTGCGCATTCCAGAATTCCGGGACCCCCGGAAGGTCTTCAGGCATCCAAAGCGCAACTATGACAAGAAGAAAAGCGCCTGAGAATAAACCAATGCAGAGCGCGAGTGCGGAATTATCCGGATCCGCTTGGAAAGGCAATACCGCCAAACGCTTTTCCCAGAACGATGGGGGAATCCGTATGGACAGGATGATGACCCATATCTGGCCCAGTACAAACAGCAGGCGCGATACCGAACCGACGATTTCCGAACCGGACAGAGCTTGTATCAGCAATGCCATGACATCATATCTGACGATAACAAAATCGAGGACGAGCAGCGATAGCACTACTGCCGTAATCAGCGTATAAACGGCGATTCCGACAGCCCATTCCCCGATCGTCCGACCCCACAGCATGAACGCGGGGGCGATGGCAGCGCAGACGACTATCGTCAACGCGACGATATGGGGCGGATCAATTCCTTTTCTCATCATGTTTCTCATTCTTGTGGTCGCGGACGATGAGGATCATCCAGCCGAAGCACGGGAGCATCCGGTATTCGCCGGACCGGGTCAGCGCGGCCGCCAGGCGTTCCGCGCCGGGGCGGGTGGTCCATTCCCTTGAATCCTCGTCGTAGTCCTCGGCGATCCAACCCTTCTTCAACAGGCCGTAATGCGCCTTCTTCCACGCCCAGCTGACGATCGCGCCGAACAGGCTGCCGGCCAGCCAGAGCAATAGGATTCCCAATACGATCGCGAACGGGGTGAGCACGCCCCACCAGTAGCCGCCCATCAGAACCGCCCCAGCCGGTGCAGGGCCTCGGCCGAATGGATGCGGGCCTGTTCGCCGCCCGCGCCCTCCGCGGCGTTGACGGCCGTCTCGTTCTCGGCCGGCGTGGCGAAACCGGACGGGTGGGTATTGCCTGTTTTCATCGTTTGCTTTCCATCTGCTGGCCGGTCGAATCAAGCAGGGTTACTTTCTGGTTTTTCACGGAAGCGTAGCCGTCTCCCGGTTTGCCGTCTTTGACCCATGAAGCGTCATACCGGCCGTCTTCCGTGATGTTGCGCAAGCCGGTTACGTCGATTTTCAACTGGCTGATTCCATAGCTATCCCCTATGGTCTGCATGTAATCGGCGGGCTTGGGTGCCAGTGCGTAGCAGAGTGTGAGAATTCCCGCACCAACGAGCAGACAGGCCATTGACCGTGCCACGATTTTGAGGGCTGGTTCGCTGAATTTTATTCGGGTGAACCAGCTTGTTTTCTCGATGATCCACATTTGTACCGGAATGAAGGCGATCCCGGCGGCTACGCCTATGAGAAGGCATATCGTTCCTATTTGATGCCATTCGGCTGAGATGGGTGCAAGATCAACCATTGCAGGACTCTTTTTTTCTTGTGAATTTTTCATCGTTTGCGTTTTCGTTGTCTGTTGTCGTGTTTTGTTTCCGCCTCGTCGTCTTTTTCTTTTCCGGCGAAGGCGAGCACTATCGTGCAGATGAGGCACGTGATGAGGATGAGCGTGGTTCCTGGGTCGATTGCCATCAGGCTCGCTGCCCTGTTGTTTGATGTTTTCCGAGCATGATTGGTGCCTTCTACGAAAATTTTATGTGGACTAATTCAGTATAACATGTCAATCCATGTGATTCTCATAGTAAGGCTGCTCGAAATCCTTCTCTTCCATCTTGTACGCGCTGCTATACGAGGAAATCCGCACATACACGCGCGACTTGGCATAGGCTCCGATCTGGATGCGCTTGCCCTTGATAGGTTCACCACAGAAGCGGTCCTCGCCCTCGGTCTGGGGCACTACTTCGGAGCCATACGGGGAATAGGCGTCGCCTTTGATGGTGATTTTGCGGATGGGTTGGATGGTGCAGGTCTTGCCGGAGGGGCTGAGCGCGATGACCTCATAGAACTTGTTGATGGTCATGTCGTAGCCGTAGGATTCGTGCAGGATATCGCCCACGCGCAGCAGCCCCTTGCCTGATTTGGTGTGGGATTGGCGAGGTTCGGCGTTGCCGGTGACGCGCAGCTCCCCTGCGTCGAACAGGTACTGGTGCCGCTTCTGGAAGTTTTCGATGCCGTTTGTGGTGCGGTATTGCTTGTAGGGCATCCAGATGGTCTTGTTACTGCGGGTTTTGATTCGGGTTTCGATGACGTACATGGGTTTCCTCTTTCATTTCTTATGTGGATATATTCAGTATAACAGATATTGCCGATTTCGCAACATCGCGACTTCTCTCAAAAACGGGAGGCCAACCCCCTAGAATTGTCTCCGAACGACAATATGCCTGTTATACTGAATATGTCCACATAGAAGGAGAGTTCCAATGACCAACCAAAACAAGTCAGCCCAAGCCCGCCAACGACGCCGCAGCTCGGACGGACGATTCGCGGACGAAGACAAGCAGGACAGCCTCCCCTCCGACACAAAAATCCAACAGGTGGCCAGCCTCCTCACCGACGACACGGAGCCTGACTTCAACCAGCTGCTCACAGCCACCGACGCATTCGACGACCCCTACGAGGCACGCCATATCGAATTCGACATGCCCGACGGCACCACCGTCAGCGGCTACGCACTGGACGACGACCGTATCGACCGCAACAAGGTGCCCGCAGGCTGGCACGCCTACTCCGTAATGGAAAGCGACAGCGACGAAGACGGGGAAACCACCCTGTCCATCGACCGTGACGGCTATGTGAACCATCGCATGGACTTCATCACCACCGAAGACCTCAGCCAACGCATCGACAGCGGACAGCTCACCGAAATCCACGGAGACGAATGGGGTTTCACCGGCAACGACCTCGTGGACGATCTGGCCGAACAGTCCGATGACGAGGACTTCGACCTTGACATCGAATTGGAGGAGAAACGCCATGCGATGATGGATGCCGCCATCCGCGACCTGATCTTCTTCAAACAGGATGAGGAGAACATGACCGCGTTGAAAGCCGCCGCATGGCAGACCATCAACCATGACGAGCAGAACAAGGGCGAATCCGCGATCGGTTACCTGCGTATCGTTCCCTCTTCCAATCCGGCCGCCCTGCACCTCGAAGACATGAGCGAGGAACGCTTGGAGGAAGCCCGGCTCAACGGTGGCTGGAACCCCGACAAGGACAAGTACGTTCACTTCACCAAGGACGGCGACCTCGAAGGGCTCTCCTACACGGAAGCAGACGAGCTGATCTGGGATAACCGGCAGCGCATCCTGCAGGCCGTCCGCGATGACGAGTCCGCAAACTTCGGCACCGTCAGCCTGCTGCATAACTGTTTCAATCGTGAACGACAGGTACGGGAACACGATTACAGGACGCCGGACGACAAGCGATAAAGGAGAGATAGCGCATGGCAGGGGCCATCAACGAAATGGAACGTAGGCTCGCGGAATCAAACCCGCATGCCGGTCCGAACGTGAAGACCGAAGACTTCAAACAGCAACCGCCCTCGGTGAAACCAGCGGGGAAACGCCGTCGCACATCACCGGCACCGAGGAAAACGGTTGAGGACACGAAAACCGCTGCAGAAACCCCTTCGCAGCAGGCCGGAGAAACCCGACGGCCTCATGTCGGGAGGCCGTTCTGCATCATTCCGAAACCCACATGGCAGGAGATGGCCCATGCGGCACTCCCCCAGCTGCTACAGGCCGTCGGACTGCTCATCCTGATCATCGTATCCCTGCTGGCAAGGCAGACCGCGTTGGCGGTCATCTGTCTTCTTGGCCTGCTCGCATTCGTCGGCTGGCGGCTTGCGACCTACGACTGGACTCCCATGGAAACCGTTCGTCGAACCATCGAACATGGTTACGGTGTAGCGGTCGTCCGTCTCCTGAATGCGGACGACATGAACCAGCCAGTCCGGGTCATTACTGAAGGCGGACAGTATGTCGCCTGGTATACGGACGGCAGGGAGAGTCGCGTCCACGCCGCCATTCTCATAGTCAACAAGGGTCGAATCGCATTGACTACACCGGACATGGGCATCCTGCCCACCCTAGGGGAGACAATTTGATGCGTACATTGTTCGTCGGCGACCTGCATGCGAAAGCAGATCTGCTGCCGCTGATTAGTCGGGCGGCGCAACGCGAGAACACTGACCGTATGGTCCTGTTGGGCGATGTCTGCGACGACTGGAACGTGTCCAACAATGGACTGATCCGGTTCTTCGAGACGTTCACCTCATGGTATCGGCGCGAAGCCGGTGAACGTGAGGTGATTCCACTGCTCGGCAACCACGATGTGCCGTACTTCCTGAAGCAAGGCTCCTCCTCCTATGCGCGAGTGCGCGCACTGGCGCCCGGCTTCAAACCCGGCGCCCATCGCAAGGTGCATGAGCTGATGCAAAATACCCCATTCCAACTGGCTTGGTCGGATGGGAACATTCTGGCCACGCACGCCGGGCTCACCCGTGCATGGGGGCGACGGCGGCTGGGCGCCGATTACATGGACATGCCGGTCGAGGAAGTCGCGGATCGCTTGAACCGAATGCTCCTCCATCCGGCCTCACTGGTCGTGCCCATGACGGACATCGGCCCGGCGCGCGGCGGCGCAGGAACGCCTTCTCCCCTATGGTGCGATCGCGGCGAGTTCGCCGAAGACGGGGACATGCACCTGACTCAGGTGGTCGGGCATACGCCCGTACCGACCGTATTGCATGAGCATGATGCGTGGTTCTGCGACACGTTTTCCACGATGAGCGATGGCTCTCCCATTGGTGATGGGTCGCTACTGATGCTTTCGGAGGGCGGCTTCTACAGCGTGCCGCTGCTTGGCTGATTTGTTCTGACGCAAAAGCCCACCTCCTTCTTTTTTGTGGGAGGTGGTTTTCTGCATTTTGCGATATATGGATACATGTTATACTGAATATGTCCACATAAAGAAGAAAGAGGAGCAAAAATGGTCAAGCTCATCGACAACAACAAGGCAGTCGAGATCAGCATCAACGAATGGGACGATGAGTCCAAGCAGTACGGCTACGACTGGGCCGCCGACTTTTTCGAGGTCGGCTCGTTGCGACAGGTGCCGAATCTAAGCGACTATACGGATGCTGATCTTGCGGAACTTGGGCTTCCGCCGCGTGCCGTAATCCAGCTTGATGATGTAGTGGAACCGTCCGGCCGCATTATTGACGGTATCGGTACATTTGGCTGTGATGATGACGGCTACTTGGTCGATGACGTCGATTACTGCATCGAGCAGGCGAACGACATGGTGGCCGGCATCGGCGACTTCGCGGTAGACGGCCCGCAGCCGAATCAGGTAGTGGATGTGACGGAACTCGACCGGAGCGCATACCCGGCCACTCTCTGGCCGCCGAAAATGTAATATCACCCCCCCTCTCCTAGCTGGGCCGGGGGGGGCATACAACTTCAACGAGCAAAGGAAAACCAATGAAAATCACCACACCACGGATATGGCAGCTACCATGAGGACACACGCCGTTTCACAGGCCCCGACAACAGCACCCTGACGGTCACGCACAGTTCGGGATTCGAAAAAGATTTCGGCCTATACGACTACCAGACCGTCGAATACCAGTCCGGCAACGTCACCATCAAACGAATCATCCCACCCACCTCAAACCCTGACATCAACGAGCTGGAGGAAACAGGCCAACGGCTCGAACGGCAGCGCGCGGAACTCAACGCACACGCTTCCGGACGGTGGAGCGCTCCCATAACGCGGCTTACAGCATCCACCAGCGAGACAGGCTACACGTTCATCCTACCGGAATACGGGGAGCCGCCGAAGAAGCCGGTACTCCCATGGAACCGAGCCGCATGGGACAAGGCACGAAAGCAGGAAAAAGAAAACAGAAAGTCTGGTGTGGCTGAGATTCCGCCCCGTTGATCCGCTTCTCCTGCAATGCCGCGAACAGGCGCCCTGTCGCGCCGTTCCTGGACCGGCGGTTGAACAGTTGGCAGACGGTGACCCACTTGCCGTGGCACTCCGGCAGGTCCCTCCACGGGCTCCCGTGCGGTACATCCACGGCAGGGCGTTGACGAACGTGTGGTTGTCGACCGCCACGTTGCCGTGCTATCGCGGCAACGGATGTGTGATCCTCATGAACCGGTCAGGCGTGATGTCATACCTCGGCGTACGCATACGACAATCATCACGCAAAACTTAAATAGGGTAAACACACCCCTAGTTTTTTTGATATTCGCCGACCCGTTTCCTTTTTTTGGGGAGGCGGGTTTTGTCTTATCCTATTTGTCTGTTATACTGAATATGTCCACATAAAAACGAAAGAGGAAACCATGAAGCGCTACACCATCAACTACGAGGAAACCTACTCAGGCACCTTCACCGTCGAGCTCAACGACGACTCCACCGAACAGGATGCCATCAACGAACTCCTCAACAACGCCGACGAATACCGTCTAGGCGAACAGGTCGAACTCAGCGACAGTGACGCACAGGTCATCAAGACCGAAAATGTGGAGGACTGACTCATGACGGACACTATGGAACAGGTCACGGAAGATGTACTCGACGCTTTCAATCGGAACGGCTGGATTGTCGTCGCGCCGAAGAACTGGAACTGACGAAATGAAAACACGCGACATCCTCATCACCGTCACCCGCATACTGCCGGGCTGGCATGTGTACAACGACCACCAGTTCGGACGCATCACCGCATTCGACCCTCAAGCGGGATACGAGGTCACCGTCAACCTTCCCGACAGCGACACCATCAGCATCGTCCGCACGCGGTACGAGCTTGTCGAGGATAACACCGTCCTCGATACAGCCGACATGGGCGAGGAGCAGGCATTGGACGAACTGGCCCGCCTGCTGGCTTCGCCCATGCCACGCACCGACCGTCTCATGCGGCTGAAAGACAAGTTCGAGAAGACCGCCGAATGGTGCCGGAACACGCTTGGCGACGAACAGGAGGCGAAGGATGTGGAAGACATGGCCGAACACTACATGCATGTGTGCGAATCCTGCAACAACAAATACTCCGGCCGACATGACCCGGTGTCCGTGTTCGAGGGGTGGCTGCTGGGCGAGGAACTCGGCACCCCGTATGAGACGCGCCGTCAGGCCGCATCGCACATGCTGAGCAACGTGCACCGACTGGACAAGGAGTGAACCATGCTGAAAATCGAGAAGACGCTGCAATCCGTCCGCGACCTATTGGACCGGTTGAGCAAGGAAGGCGTGGAGTTCGCTCTGGTCGAATCGGAATACTCCGACTACGTAGCGGACATCCGCAACCCTAACAAGGTGTACGTGTTCCTCGACTGCTCGATTCGTCCGAACGGCACCTTCGTCTGGCGGGATTACGACCATCATAAAGGAGTCTGCGACTTCGACGAATTCCGCGTGCGGATAATCACCCTCACAGCGAACAAATACCTCGACAAGGCGAAAGACAAGCGCAAACAGTGGGCGAGCCTGTGCGAAGGTACGGATACGCCAATGCCCGATTCGCTGGCCGTCACCGTATCCGACATGGAGAACAAGGCCAACCGTCTGAAAGCGTTGCTGGAACCCGACGACCCGCCCCTGTTGGACGGGCGGGACATCGCAATCCTGAAAGAGCTTAAACCGTATGGCGTGGTCAAACCGGCGGAGGAATCGCAACGACTACGGGAGCTGGGCGTGCTGGAACGCAGATACTACATCGACCAAGTGTTCGACGCGCTGACCGACAAGGGCGAGAAGGCATTGGAATTCGCGTCGCACGTAGAACGGACGAAAAGGAGACGAACATCATGAAAACAGCATCTTTCCACACGACCGCCCGCAAGGCGATACTCGCGACACTGCAAACCAACCGAGACGACCTGCGCGTGCACGATACGCGCGAATGGCGCTTTCTTACTGACGAGGAATTCCGACGGCTCGGCCATGCGAAGCCGTCGGACGTGTCGTATGCGGGCGATCTGGACGACTACGGCATGTTCGACGGCGCCTGGCGTGCGGCCGTGGATTGCGGCGACGCGTTGCCTCATGCGAGCGAATACAGCATATCCGGCATGCTCATCGCATTCGACGACAAGACCGTATGGGAGACGGTATGCGCCGGACTTGACCTGTTAGGCAAGGAATGAAAAAGGAACCATCATGAACGCGAACGAAACCTGCGAAGATTCAATCCACGGCCCGTACGAGCCGGATGACGTGGCTGACCACTGCGGCGGTTGCGGCATACCGTTGTGTGAGGAGCATGCGAGGAAATGCCCCTGTTGCGGGCGCGTCAACTGCACGGACTGCGGCAAGATATGTGAGGCCTGCTGGCGTCTGGTATGCCGTGAGCACGCCAAGTGGAATCCCGAATACGCGCAATACGAATGCCCCGCATGCTACGACCGTTGGGATTGCGGGGAAAGGTAGAGAGGACATCGATGTGATAGGCGAACACTACCTGCATCTCGCCCGCGAATGGGGTTGGAACGACACCGAGGTGCGCGACGCCATGTATGTGGAGACGAAACAGAGAGGATGGTGCAGGGAATGAGCGTCGTCACGCCCGAGATTCGTTTCTTCGCAGACTGTCACTGGTTGATGGCCGACAACATCATTCTGCTCAGAATCACGCCGATGTTACCGTACGAATGGTCGAACCTGAGAAGACTGTTCGACTGCAAATCCACATTCGAAACACGAAGCGGACCGTTCGACTACTGGCGCATTCGCCTTGAATTCGACGGGAACCTGATCCACTGGACGGTTTCCGACGGCTGGTGGCATCCGAAAACAACGACCTTCGACACCGACTATGAGACGACCATGACGGTCCTGTTCGACGTCGGATACGACCAGTGGCGCAAGGACCGCGGCATCATGGACGAGGCCGACAAGGCCGTGAAACGGTTGAACGATTCAGGTATCCCCGCCACGCGCTCTTCGGATCCGGACTATCTGGTGTTCGTGGTCGGCGAAAGCGTGTTCCGTGCGCTATTGCCCGCCGATCCGACGCATGCGGCAAGTCGGCTGATCGAAGCGGTCAGAAATCGCGGGAAGATTCTCGATGGCTACCGGAAGACCGTCGCCGGTCTTGGCAGGGTCGAGGCATTGGAGGCGGATGACGTGTACTGGGATGACCTGTTCTCGAACGGCGACCCGGTCGAAACCGGCGCCGTCATATTCCAAAGCCAAGGTGCGGAAGACCATCCCATCAGTCTGGACCTGCTGATCATGTCAGACGGCACCTGGCAGCCGGACGGCTTCGACTCCGACAGGGAGGGCACGGCGGCCGACGTGCGCGGATACCTGAGCCAATGGACGGGGGACAATCGATGAAGAGCATCACGAAAGCCCAGTACGCCATGCTGTTTTTCGCCGTCGACAGACTCAAGGAAGACTCGTGGCATACCGGCCCCTATGGTTTCGACGCGTTGAAGGAACGCGGCTTGGTCGATTTCGGGCAGCATGACCGGATCATCACCGACGAGGGCATTGCGTTCGTGAAACGTATGCTTGCCGACCCGGAGAGCATGCCGATGACCGCGAAACGGGCGATAGCCGAATATGATGTGCTGCGCGACGAATATGCGCACCTGTTCGAGCATGATCCGGACATGAGGGTCAGGGTGGCGATGTTCGGCGTCCATGGTCTCGAACCGGTCGAACCGCCGACCGGCATCGACGGGTTCCGAACGGACACCATCTACGATTTCAAGGATCTGGACGTACTATCGGCGACCTTCGCGATCACGCACCTGTACTCCGGGTTCAACCCGAATCATCATGTGATCGTCCGGGCGCATGAATCGTATACGGATCCCCCAGCCCCGGTCATCGACAGCATCAACAATCGCCAGCTACGCCAGTCGGGCGGCACACGATATCTGAAAGTATCCAGAACCGTATTGGACAAGGAGAATCAATGAGCGTCGAACGCATCATCGTAGAAACCAACGACGAGACCGGCAACAATCCGGTCGAATATGATTGGGAATTCGACCCAGACGGCACGTTCCACATGAGCGGGGACGGGGAAATTCCCTCCGCCTTCGAGGAGTCCGCCGCCATCGTCGACGCGTTCAACCATGTCAACATGAGCATCGTGAACGGGGAGCGGACACCGTTGAAGGACGGCGACCGCGCCTGGTTCACCCTGCTTGCCGTCACCCTCGCCACCCTTATCCCGTTCGTGGAGGGGAAGGACGGCGACCGGGTGGGATTCATGATGGGCGATACGTCAAACGGCTTCAACATCAATATCACATCACCCGAATTCCTGGCCTGCTGCCGGTCCATGTGGATCGGCGCGGACGTGTATCGCGCGTTCGGCCGATACCTGAACTTCCGATGGGACACGATCCGCGAGGCGTGGGTGGAGAACGGTTCCGGTCTCGCGTTCATCGGGGCGGACGGTCAGGTGGCGTACATGCTGGAGACCGCCATGTCGAAAGGCGACGGCATCCGTTTCGACCCTATGGAGGGCAGGGAGGACACCGTCCGACTGTTCCGGCTCCTGCTGGAAACCGCGAAATGCGCGGACATCCCGGTCCGATTCACAGGCGGATCAGGCAGTTTCCAACAAGACGAATAACGCACGAGATAACGACGATAGCATTCGTTCCGGTAAAACGGTAAAACGGAAGTCAGTAAAAGGTTTCGTTTCCTCTTGGAGGCATCGAACGTCACCGCCATCCCGCTTCAAGATTTGTTAGGCGAGGATTCCCCGCCTCTTGTAGGCGGGGAGGAATCGCCGTTTGGTCTAGGCTCTTTCCTTTTGGGTCTGGATGTATCGTCTGACGGTGTCCTCGCTGATGTGCCCGACGCTTCCGAAGTAGGTTGATGGCGACCATAGGCCGCTTCCCCAGAATTTTCGTCCTTTGAGTGCGGGGAATTGGGTGAATATGCGGACGGCGCTGATTGATTTGACCGTTCTGGCGATTTCGGCAGGGGCGGTCTGCGGGTTGGCGGTGACGAACATGTGGACGTGGTCGGGCATGACCTCTATCTCCTCCAACGTCCATCCGTATGCGGCGCAGGTCTCGGCCATGGCGTTGCGGCATGCGATTTCGACTTCTCCGGTGAGTATCTTGTGCCTGTATTTGGTGCAGAAGATGATGTGGTAGCCGAGTTCATAGACTTGGTGACTATTTCGTTGCATGCTCATAAAACCTATGGTATCATAAGAGGCATGACCACCGGGAAAAGCAAGACGGCGCAACATAGGGAAAGCATGGTGAATGCCACGCCCCAACGCACCCTCGTACTCCCATTGGACATCTCACCTGAACAGTACGGAATCTTCGAGGGATTGGCCGACTCCTACAACCGCATGTGGGGGTCGCTTGTCTCATGGTGCGACAGCAACCGTTCGGTCAACCGCACCAGAATGCAGAAGGACAATTACGCGAGGCTCCGCGCCGAATATCCGGAACTGCCATCCCAATTCGTCTGCATCGCCATGCGCGACGCGGCGGGAGCCGTGCGCTCATGGAACTCGAACCATCCGAAACGCCGGTGGAACCTCAAGGCGTCACGCAGGAAAAAGACCATCAACTACGATTTGAGGGTCATGTCCCTACGCGGCAACCTGTTGTCGTTGAGCGTCACGCACGGCGAGAAAAGACAGCGGATACTGTTGCCGGACATTCCCGGATGGTTCGACCGCAGATACTCCGAACGCAAATTGAACGCGGCCAAACTCGTCCTCGACCCGGACGGGCGAAACGCGAGCGTCATGCTCGTATACCGCCTACCCCAGTCCACTCCAATCGAACATGGGGACGTACTGGGCGTTGACTTGGGACAGCACTCCCTCACCATGGATTCGAGAGGAGGTGAGACCTCCTATTCCCGCATGCAGGGAATCAGACGCCGTTACGCGCACAACAGGAAGACATTGCAGGAAAAAGGCACCCGAAGCGCCCGCCGCCGGTTGAAGGCGATGAGACATCGGGAAGAGCGGTTCATCCGTGACGTCAACCATCGCGCGTCCAAACGATTGGCGAACACTCCGAACGTCAGCGTCATAGCGTTCGAGGACTTGGCGTACATCCGCCGTCAGGCGAGAAAAGGCACCAAGACCGGCAGAAGACGCCGCAACATGCTCAACCAGTGGCCGTTCGCCCAACTGCAAGAGTTCACCGCCTACAAGGCCGCAAGGAACGGCGTCAGAATCCTAATGGTAGACCCCGCCTACACAAGTCAGAAATGCAACCGTTGCGGATACGTGGACGCGAGAAACCGCAATCACGCGAGATTCGACTGCCTGAGATGCGGGCACAGCGACAACGCCGACCATAACGCCGCGTTGAACATCCGAGACAGGGCCATACAAAACCTTGGATAGACCCAAGGTCAGGGTGCCGTCAACCACCCATGATGGATGGGGTGCCCGCGACGACCTCCCTTACGGGAGAGTCGCGGGGGGTCACGCCCACGTCCAAGCCGCGACGCTCGCCGTCGCGGTAGTTGACCTAAACCGTATCCGGGAAGAAAGAAAAAAGACCAATGGGAAGACATGCCGCCTCAAGACCAGGCCGACTCCGTCCTCAGCACAATACTGAAGACATTTCGCTCCGGAATATTGAAGAGAACACCGTTCCTAAGAGAGAAGACAGACAATCACAAGGAGTGGGTTACCGGCTGTTGCAATTGTTCGCAGGCATGTCGATTTTTCTCGCCATCATCCTAGTAATGCACGTCGGATGGGTGTACATCGGCAACGGAATGGATCAGATCCACACGCAACAGACCATCGTCACCAACCAAGGATTCAAAACAGCCCAACCCACTAAAACTGACGGTTCAACCCGTATCGCCAAACCCCAAACCGGAGAACCACCCACCGAGCCGGAACCCGAATACTCGACAGTGATCGGCTGGATGCGAATCCCCCGGTTCGGCGCCGAATGGCAACGAGCCATCCAAGAAGGCACCGATCTGAAAGTCCTTGACAACTACGGTATCGGACACTACCAAGGAACCGTCATGCCCGGAAGCATCGGCAACAGCTCCTATGCCGGACACCGCACCCCCGGTGACCTAGGGCCGGCGGACACGTTGAAACCCGGGGATCCGATCATCATTCAGACAGCCGACCACTGGTACGTGTATGAAATGCAATCATCTTGGATGACGACCCCCGATGATGCCGCCGTCATCGCCGACCAGACAGACCAAAAAGACGCGCGCCTCATCACACTCACCACCTGTAAATACTCGCTAGATGAACAGGACAGTCTGAGTGCTAGACTCATCGTCCGCGGACGGTTCAAATATTGGGCCAACACTGCTGACGGAATACCAAAAGAGCTCGCCTCCAAACAATCAACTCCCATACAGCAAGCAAAAGCCACTATCACACGCAGCATCCAAAAAGCCAGCAAATACGCTCCAGTCAGCCAACTCCTGTTCACCGCAACACTAACAATCTGGTGCATCCTCACAGGCCTGTCATGGCTCATCTGGCACAAAGACCGCCAGAAGAAAACAACATCATGGAACCTCATGACACTAATCTGGCGCATCCAATCAGGCCCAATCATCCTACGTGCAACCACCTGCCTATTCTTCTGGATAACGCTACTATTCGCCGAATGGGCATGGATCAGCCCACTACTTTCCCAACTAATCCCGCTATCCACCGGCACCGCCACCCTAAACTAAAAAACATCAGGCAATACGCAAAACCCGTACGCCAACAACAACCGGTGATAAAGAAGGGTCGGCGCGCGTCATTTCGGACAGAGAACCCGGAAAACGCGTGCCGACCCCTTTCAACAAAGTATAGGCGTGCCCTAGCCGAGCAGGCGATAATATCCCATGCCGGGCACGACGGCCGTGACCTTCGTGCCGTCGATCGGGTTCATCGCATGGATCATCAGACCGTTGCCGATGTAAATGCCCGCATGCCCCGCGTTTGCCATCAGATCGCCCGGCTGCGGGTCAGTAACGGGCGTGCCGACCGTGGCCTGCATGCCGGACGGGTGCGGCAATTGGATGCCGAACCGCGCGTACACGTATTGGGTGAAACCACTGCAATCCCAGCCGGCAGGCGTATTGCCCCCGTACACGTATGACGCGCCCTGGTATTGGAGCGCGTAGGAGACCAGGGCGGCGGCCGTATCCGAGGCGGGTTTCTCCTTGTCGCCTGTTGTCGGCGTCGATATGGCCGGGGTTGCGGCCGGTGTGCGTGGTTCGGCGCGTGACGCGGCCTCCGACTGTCGCGCCTGTTCGGCTTGGATGCGCGTGGCCTGTTCCTCGGGGCTTTCCGTATGCGGCACGTCTAGGGTTTCGATGCCTCCCCATGAGCCGTCCACGTCGGTCGATACGGCCTCACTGAACGAACGATGCGGAACCAAGTGTTTCGGGAACGATCTGACACTGGCCATGGAAATCGGAGCCGGATCGGAGCCGGCCGCCCATGCCGGGATCGTCGGCATGGCGAGCATGACGATTGGCAGGAGAACCGTCAGGATGATGGGAGCTCTTCTAATAGTGGATGTACTGGTATGCATGCGTCTGTTTCGCCTCGATGGTGCGTCGGAACGGGCCGACCTGCCCGTTCACATTGGCTTCGCTGATCTCGATGGAACCGTCGCCGTTGACCTTCTCCACGATGGCGACGTGCCCCCATGCGTTGTTGACCTGCGCCGGGCTGAACACGATCACATCCCCTTGTCGGGGAGTATCATCCACCCAATAGCCGAGCGCCTTGGCGGAATCGGCCCACATGCCGCCATCCCCCAGATGGCTGCCGACCGGCAATCCCAGTTGCGTGCGCCGCACGTACGCCCACCATGTGCATTGCCCGTATGCGTATGCGTTGCCCGTGTCGCCGGTCGCATGATCCGGATTGAATCCGGCCGGAGTCTGATCCTCGTCGCGCCCGTTGATCAGGTCACGGACCACTGGATTGTCCGCGTGGATGATGGTGAGCTTGCGGTCCGGCTGGTCGCCCATATCCCATGTGCCGTCCACCGTGAGGTCTCCCCTTTGACTGCTCCTGCTAGCCGCATCATCGATGCTTGATGCTGTCAACTGTTCCGTGGTTAATGCGGTGGACTGGTTGAAACGTTCACCTGCGTATGCGGTTTCATTATGCGGCAGAAAAAGACATGCCATTCCGCCTGACAAAATCATTGCCGACATCAGACATAGGGCGACACGTCGTTGGAATCGGTTCTTCCTTCTTACGGCTGATCGGCTTACTGGTTGAACGGTCTTATGTGCTGCCCCGCTCAATCTGCACGCTCCTGAATAAATTCCGGAGAGGCGATGTTGTCGTCGAACCGGTAGGTGTCGGGTTGTCCGAGCATGCGTCGGAGAAGAGGCGAATGCCGGGTGACGAGCCGGTTGAACCAGCCTTTAGCCTGCCAGGTCACGTTGATTACACGCCCGTTCTCATTATCCACTGAGGCTTGATGCACGACTTGTTCACGACCTTGAGCTGTTTGACGGCCTGCTGGCAGGAAGATGAAAGCGATTTTCTGCCCGGCGTATATGTCTGCGGGAATAATGGTGTTATCGATGAATATTTTAATTCTTCGCATCGGCGCAGCATCCTTTTTTAAGACAACGTTCTGGAAGATTGACCGGCTTTTCCTGTTCCGAAGTTGGGTGGAGGAAAACCGGACGGATACTACGATTATCATTCGTTCAAAGAACGATTCTTGAAGAAAATCTGAAAACCGTGGCATTAACCCGCTTTAGGGCTGTTGCCTGTTACCGAACTGTTTTGTTTTCTTAAGTAATCCTATGTTATAATAAATCCCATGTTGGTAAAGGAATGGGCCAGACTGGAAGGATTGCATCCGCAGACCGTGTGGAAATGGTGCCGTCAGGGCACCATGCCCGTTCCTGTGGAACAGACGCCGACCGGCATGTGGCTCATCCACGACCCGAAATACGAGAACCAGCCCGCCGCCCCCACAGCGAACGGCAGGACGGTGTGTTACGCGCGTGTCAGCTCGTCCGACCAAAAGGACGATTTGCAACGTCAGGCCGACCGGTTGAAGGCGTTCGCCATCAACATGGGCGTCAAGAGCCCCGAGGTGGTCATGGAGACCGGTTCGGGCATGAACGACAAGCGGCGCAAGCTCAACCGGCTATTGTCCGACCCGACCGTGGGCACGCTGATCGTGGAGCACAGGGACAGGCTCGCCCGCATGAACGCGGGACTGGTGGAGAGCGCGTTGAAGGCGCAGGGACGCCGAATCATCGTGGTGGACGACACGGAGCTGGACGACGATCTGGTGCGCGACATGACCGAGGTGCTGACCTCGTTCTGCGCGAGACTGTACGGACGCCGCGCGGCCAAGCATCGTGCGGAGAAGGCGTTGGAGGCGATGCGCGATGAGCGCGTATGAGGCCGTTAGGATTCGGCTCGACCCAACCCCACGGCAGACACGGCTGTTGGAATCCCATGCGGGCGGCGCGCGTTTCGCGTACAATCTGATGCTCGCGCACGTCCAGCGCCAAATCTCCTTGGGTGAGAAACCGGACTGGACGTTGTACGCGATGCGCCGCTGGTGGAACGAGTGGAAGGACGAAATCGCCCCGTGGTGGCGGGAGAACAGCAAGGAGGCGTACAACAGCGCGTTCGAATGGCTGTCCCAAGCGTTGAGGAACTGGTCGGACAGCAGGAAGGGCAGGCGCGCGGGCCGCAGGGTGGGCTGGCCGAAATACAAGTCGAAACGCTCCGGTGTCCCGCGTTTCGCATACACGACCGGCAGCTTCGGCCTTATCGAGGACGACCCGAAGGCGTTGAAACTGCCACGCATCGGACGCGTGCACTGCATGGAGAACGCCACCGAACGCGTCCACGGCAGACGAATCGTGCGCATGACCGTCAGTCGCCATGCGGGCTTCTGGTATGCGGCCCTCACCGTCGAACGTCCCACCGAAAGCGTTCCCGCGAAAAACAGAAAACAGAAGAACCGTAATCGTCAGGTCGGCGTGGATTTGGGCGTCAGGACCCTCGCCACCCTCTCGGATGGCACCACGTTCCCCAATCCACGCAACTACGTCCGCATGCAACGGAAACTCCGCCACGCCCAACAGGCGTTAAGCCGCCGCGATAGGGGCATGAGCCATGGATGCGGGTCGAAACGGTACAACAGGGCGTTGGAGCGTGTGCGCCGAATCCACGCTCGCATAGCCGCCCAACGAGCCGACAACATCAGCAAGCTCACCACGTGGCTTGCCGACAATTATTCCGACATCAGCATCGAAGACCTCAACGTGCAAGGCATGAGCCATAACAGGAGGCTTGCCAAGCACGTACTGGACGCGGACTTCCACGAGTTCCGCCGCCAACTGGAATACAAGACCGCACGCGCCGGCACGAGGCTCCATGTCATCGACCGCTGGTATCCAAGCTCGAAGACCTGTTCGAACTGCGGGACGGTGAAAGCCAAACTGTCCCTGTCCGAGCGCGTCTACCATTGCGAGGAGTGCGGGCTTGTCATCGACCGTGATGTGAACGCGGCCATCAACATCCAAGTCGCCGGGAGTGCCCCGGAGACGTTAAACGCGCGTGGAGGAAGCGTAAGACAGGCCCACCCAAAAGGCGGGACAATGCGGCATCCGGCGAAACGCGAACCAAGCGGCGGCGACAGTCGCGTGAGACTTGGAGCTGGTCTCGGCAACGAGGCCATGCAGATGACTTCGCTCTAGCGACAAGCTAAAACAAAGTCATCTACAACGGTGCAACATGTCCACTAGTTTCTGTGGTATTCCGTCCTCGATATCCCATTCGACGGTTTCGAACCGGCTGTTCGAGGCGGCGGCCCGATCGTCGCCAACCTCAATGCTCACATCGGAGCCGTCCGGGAAATACTTGATCAACGTCATAGTGCCGCGGCCGGGCGGAAAGCTCACGTGGAACCCGCCGCCCAATGCGGTGGCGATATCGACCGCATTGCATGCTGCCTCGCCGCTCACATAGGTCAGCCGTTCGCATTCATCCATCATTCGCCGTCCCCGTTGTTCTTCCGATACTCTTCGCTGGCGATGTACGTGACCGCGAAGTCGGCTATCTGGTCGCGCAGCCTCGGAAACGCCTCCCTGCCCGCCTTCTGGCGCCGGTCCATGATCCATGCGAACAAGCCGAAAAGGATGCAGCCGCCCAGCAGCCCGTAGCAGTTCGCGTCGGCCGGCTGATGCGATGAAAGGGCCGCCAGGCCTGCCCACCAGCCGATGCCGAGCATGATGCCAAGCGCGTGCATGCCGATCGCGAACGGGGTCTCGTCATCATCCACGATGTCCAGCCAGCATTGCAATCCAAGGACGACGAGCAGGAACGCGACAAGCCACAACGGCGAGTGGAGAAGTCCGACGAGCAGCGGCGTATGGTTCGCGGCCAGCCAGGCGAGGATCGGCCCGTGGTTGAATGCGAACACGATCGCCATAATAAATAGGACGATCGCCGTCCACGCGAGACGGCGCACGGCTTCCAGACTCATGATTCCTCCCCCTGCTGCCTTCCTGTCCGATTCAGCCGATCATGCCGCAGTTCCGCGGCCCACCAATCGTATGTGTTCATCATCGCCTGCCCTCCATCATCAAATCCAATATGACGGCCAACGGCACCACGTCATGACTGGCGTGGGCCTTACACACGGGACCATACCAGCCGGTTTCGGGCATATCCTCACAGTCGGGGCCGTCCGTCCGCATCCAACGGCGGATCGCGACCACGGGTTTGCCGCAGGATTCGTAGTCGCCGTCGCGGGATACGCCGGCCGTGCATCCTAGACGCAGCCAGGACGGGTCGCATAAGGCGAAGACGCGCATCGGGTCGTATGGCCATACGCCCGATAGCGGTGGCATGAGCGACGGATCATGCTTCCAGCAGCCGGCATCGGCCACGGCCTTCAACACCTCCGATAGCGGGACGACATCATGGTTGGCATGCAGCTTGCACGCGGGTCCGTAGACGCCCTCCTTGGGTAAAAATTCGCTATCGTCGTACCCGTCGTCGCGTGTCCAACGGCGGATGGCGACCGGCGGCCTGCCGCACTGTTTGAAATTCTCGCCCTTCCAGCAGCCGGCCGCGCAGCCGAGCCGCAGGGCCAACGGGTTGCATCGTTCGGCGATGAGCTTCGGATCGTACGGCGTTGGTTTCTTGCATTTGGTCATTGCTTTTTCTCGTTTCCGACTTTACTTTATATACCTTATATGGTATATTTATGGGTATGTGGCAGATAGAGATGGAACCCATCAAGGACTGGCTTGACGGACTTGACAAACAGACCGCCTACCAGGTCTACGCGGCCCTTGACCTCCTTCGGGAACGCGGACCGAACCTCAAACGCCCCCTGGTGGGGAAAATCGAGGGCTCCATCATCGGCTCCATGAAGGAACTGAGACCCGGTTCGACAGGTCGAAGCGAAGTCCGAATCCTGTTCGTCTTCGACCCGGAACGCAAAGCGGTCCTATTGGTCGGCGGAGACAAACAGAACAAATGGAACAAATGGTATAAGACAGCCATCCGCGAAGCCGAACGACGGTACATCCGGTGGCTGGAAGAACAACATGGGAAGGACACGAAATGAGCTACACGTTGGAGGACTTCAAGGCCGATCACGACCTTGACCAGAAGACCATCGACGAGCGCAAGGAACAGCTTCTTGAGGAGATGCGCCTGTATGAGCTGAAAGAAGCGCGCAAACAGCAGGACGTGACCCAGAAGCAGCTCGCCGAACGCATGGGCGTCAGCCAGAAGCGGGTCAGCAGCCTCGAATCCGGCGACGTCGACAAGACCGAAATCCGTACGCTGCGCCGCTATCTCGACGCCATCGGCGGCAGGCTTCAGGTCAACGCGATCATGCCGGACGGGCGCACCCTGCAACTGGTCTGAGATCAGGTAACCCGTCATGCCACCGGCTTCCACCCCAGATTCGGTTTCCCCGCCTTCATCCACGCCTTGTAGTTGATGCGATGCCGGCGGGTCAGACCGTGGATGACGTATTTCAGTTCGGCGATGAAGCCGGATACCGTACGCGTACTGTCATCCTCGATGAGGGTCTCATCGCAGGGAATGCAGGACAGGCCGCATGTCGGGTTCGGCCAATGCGGGACGAGGAGAAGGAAGCCCAACGCCAGAAGGCCGAATACGACGGGAAAAGTGACGAATCCGGCGGCATATCCAATCCAGAACATGCTCATCGCGTCACGAAGTGGGTAATCATCAGTGTTCCTGAGGTTGCGAATCCGATTGATGCGATGACCATTGCGAGCCCTGTGACTCTCCACATGAAGCATGCGCAGAGGACGCATGTTATGGCGAGTATGATGTTGGCGTTTTTTTCGAAGTTCTTGTACGTGTTCATTGTGGTTTCTTTCATTCTATGTGGACATATTCAGTATAACATGTAAATGAAAAAAATCATGCAAGGTTTGAAATAAAAAATCCCCCGATGCCATACGGCACCGGAGGATTATTTGTCCACATAGAATGACGTTTCATAGAAACCAACGATCCTACGACAGCAAAAGCTGCAAGACCCAAAGTAGGTGAACTACTGGACATGCTCACACAAGATGCTTTGACTTCCTCCCCTGCCTGAAGGCGGGGGATTCCTACACCGGTCGCCTTAATGGAGGCTCACGGTTCGGCGGGTTCCCGCTTCACGAGCGTCTGCGTTGCGACCGGCCTGAGCCAGTCTCCGTCTTACGTCGCCTCCACGGGCGTTTAACGACTCCGCGAGTCCCGCGGCGTCGAGGATGTTCAGTGCGGCGTTCCAATCACGGTCGAGGAACGCTCCGCAATCGGTGCACTCCCATTCGCGTATGTCCAACATTTTCCGTCCGTCGCGGCGTCCGCAGTGGGAGCAGATTTGGCTGCTGGGATACCAGCGGTCTATCTGGACGATGGTTCTTCCGTATTGGATACCCAATTGCCGTATACGGTCGATGATTCGCGTCCAGTTCGCATCCAACAGGCTTTTCGCCATGCGGGTGCGCGCCAGTCCCTTGACGTTCAGTGTCTCCAAGGCGACGGCTTGGTTCTCGCCCGCTACCTTGGATGCCAGCTTGTACGCCATGTCCCTGCGTTGGTTCCGTATCCGACCGTGGGTCTTGGCTTTCAGGAGTCGTGTCTTCGCATGGTTGTTCGAGCCTTTCGTTTTCCTTGCCAGTTGTTTGTCGAGTTTGCGCAGTCGGCGCGTCTTGCGGTTCAGCGTTCTGGGATGAGGTATCTTCTCGCGTGTGCCGTCGGTGTAGACGATGCTCATGAGCGAGTCGAGCCCCATGTCGATGCCGCACGCCTCATGCAGCGGCTTGGGGGCGTCGATCTTGTCATCGACTTGCACGGTGAGGCTCGCCTCATAGGAGCCGTCCGCATGTCTCATGATGGTGACGGTGTTCGGCGTGGACGGCAGTTCGCGCGTCCAACGGAGCTTGACCCGCCCGATTTTCGGGAGCGTGAGGAACGCCCACTTGCATCCGTCCGCATGCTCGACCTTGAATCGCGCGGACTTGGTGAACTCGGCCGACTGTTCGCCGTCCCTGCGGCTCTTGTACCGGGGCACTCCCGTGCGATGCTTCTTCCCGGTGCGGTGGTTGGTCACAATATGAGTCCTGCCAGCTTTATAGAGGCGGAGGAAGTTCCGGTAGGCCATGTCCGCGTGGCGTATCGACTGCTGTAAAGGCGTGGATGATACGGCCAGAAGCCATTCCATGCCGGGTTCGCGTTTCCATTGGGTGAACATGTTGCTCAACTGCGTGCAGGACTGCATTCGCCCATGTCGGCGACGCATAAGCTCCCGCTGGTCGAGCGTCCAATTGTACGCATACCGGCATGCGCCGTACAGGCATGACAATGCCTCGCGCTGCCCTTGCGTGGGGTAGGCGCGGTAGTTGTATCGCCTGTAGGAACTCATATTTGGTATTATACTTGGTCTTCATGGATAAGACAAACGATATTCGTAAGGGACGGCACTGCGTCTACGATTTGCACGCGCACTTGGTCTTCGTCACCAAATACCGGCACGACGTGTTTACCGGCGAGCATCTGAAGGCGTTGGAACGCATATTCTCCGACGTGTGCGCCTCGTTCGACTGCCGGTTGGAGGAGTTCAACGGCGAAACCGACCACGTGCACCTGCTCGTATCGTTTCCCCCGACCGTGGAACTCAGCCGACTCGTCAACAGCCTCAAGGGAGTGTCCAGCCGATACATGCGCCGTGACTACCCCGAACTCGCGCAACACTATTGGAGGGCGCAACGCCTCTGGTCGCCCAGCTACTACGCGGGAACCGCAGGAGGCGCACCGTTGAACACGTTGAAACGATATATAGAGAACCAGAACAGGCCCGCGTGATTCACCACCGCCCTGAAGGACGGTGTACCCTCACGCAAAACGATGGTGAGTGCCATTGGTTTCCTCTTTCATTATCTTTATGTGGACATACTCAGTATAACAGATATCTTGGTGGTGAGATAACGAAGAAACAGGAGAAAACCAGAAAACAATAGATAACGTGGAACCAGAAAAAACACGACAGCCCCTTCCAACGAAAAAAACAACATGCCAGCCAACAAATCAATCCAAGCCCGCCAACAGCTGCGAGACCCCAACACCGGACGATTCCGAGACGAGCACCGTCAATCCGGTATGCCAACCGACGAATCCATACGAAAATACGAACAGCAACCCCGGCCGCCATTGCCCCCCACCACCGAAGTACCCCTACCCCCAGCGAAAGCAAGACAAGCGAGCTCCAGAACCATTCCGGTGGACGGAAGACCAGGCTCCACGCTCACCGTGCAAGACGTGCCGGACCAGACACACGGCATGAAACGTCACACGCAATTCCAATCCCCCACCACCTCCATCAGATTGGAAACGCCGATATCGAAAAATATCAACCTCCCGAAGATGGAAAAGGTCGCCGACGATCTGGAGACATGGCGAACCCGTTCCAATGAGAAACGTGGCGAATACGATGCGCCGATCGCGCGGATGGAGGCATCCGGAACCGGATTGAACCGGCTGACGGTATCTCCGGTATTCGGGACGCCTCCCCGTAGACCTTGGCAGCCATGGAAATGGAAAGCATGGCAAAAAGCGAGGGAGCGAGAGTCCCTGGCCTCGAATGGATTCGACTACATACACAATTAGCAGAAAAGAGCAGAAATGGTAGATACGGTCAGATCAGCGCAGGCGAGACGCCAACTGAGGGAACCCGAGAGCGGCCGGTTCAAGGACGAACACAAAAAAGCCGGGTTCCCGAATGCTGACGCCTTGGAAAAATATGAGCGGCAAACATCCGTCGTGTCTCCGCCCGCATCCTATTACGACGGGACCATGAGCGAAGAGAATCGTGAACTGTGGGCCGAAGGGATGGACGCACTCCAAGACAACTCCCCCTATGTAGGTTTCTCCGGAGGATTCGACGAACAGGATGACGCATCAATCGACGGATGGCGCATACACCGAAGGAACACTCCGACAGGAAACACAGTGTACGAGTTTCGCGACGCGAAAAGCTCAACCCCAAACCGAGTGGCGTATCTGATCAAGCAATCGGATATTGACGCCGGCCATTCCCCCACATGGTTGGATGAACGGCAGCGGTCATTCTTCAACGTTCTGACAAACAACAAAAGGTAAGAGTTACGGCAGACAGCTCGAAAACGTAAATAGACAACCTCCCTACGACATCAAACATTCAACCCAAAATAGCAAGGAGAAACAATGGTCGACTCCAGAAAATCAGCACAGGCAAAACAGCAACGTCGAAACCGTGACGGCACTTATGCGGATGAAGGCAAAACCAGCAGCATGCCGACCGGTGACGTACTCGAACGATTCGAACAGAATCAGCAATCGAATACCGGCGGCGCGCCGGTTGAAACCTATGAGACCGGTGTGAAGCGAATGCAGGAACTGGATCAGAAGCTTATCGACATCGCCAACAGGGAGTACTCGGAACGTAAGTTCGGCCCCGATGATGAAGGCTATCGCGTGGAATCCGGCCTGTACGTCAGCCGTGAGGAGTTCGAGAAGCTGCCGGAATTGGATCGCGACCGGTATATCGCATGGGGCAACGATTACATGGATGGCAACGAGGATGCTTGGAACGACCCGCAGCAAATGTCCGAACTTGCCAGTGAAGCCGCCGAAGATGGTGATGCCGAAGTGTATCTCACCAATCCGGAACTCACCTACACGGATGACATGGATTATTCCTTCGGCGAGTATTTGGAGTCCAAGGGTTGTGACCCGCAGTCGGCTGAGGAAGGCGCGAACATGGCTCTCCAAGGCCACCCCGATTTGGAAGTGACCGGCAACACGTATCCGCAGGTGTGGCCAACCGACGCCGATAACAACCATCGTCGCGCGAAACTCTTCTACCTAGGTGGCAGCAAAGGATGGCGAGTCACCTTCTCGGACGGTCGCGGCGACGTGAACAAAACCGTCATCGACTATAAGAAAAGCGACATGGGCAGCGACTACTACGATCAGACCAACACCGCACGAGAAGCGTTCAAGACCGCTTTCGACTGGGTGGACGGCGGAAACAAAAAGAAGAAGCACTGACATTCATGGGTTCTTGGCCCGTATTTCTTCCGAAAGAAGTCCACGCCAAGAACCCGGTCTGCCTTTGCCAATATCTTGGGGAATATGCCTGATATTTCCTTGAACTGCACGAGACTCGATTCGAACGTAATCGAAATCGAGTTTGATGATGGTCTGCTGCATTACCGTTTGAATCTGTCTTCGAATGCTGCACATACGCTGCTTACGCTTATCGACAGCGTGCTTAAGGAACCATCCGCGAACAAACTAGAGAGAATAGAAGACCTGCGATTCGATGTTTGGGACGATGGAGGAAATCGTTATGGCATCAGGGTATCAAACCACGGTGCAAGCATAACCGGCCGTGTATCGGCAATCGAATTGGATACATTCGCGGACAAGCTGGAACAATTCGAATTCGGCGTACAGACGGGAGTCGGCCTCAGCAAGCCAGAAGAATAGAACAATGTGGCCAGTCTTCCTTGATCCCCCGTACAAGACAGATAGGCCACATTGCAATGCAATCAGTCCTGATTTTTTTGAAGCCAATCGACTAGATCGGCAGCGGTCAGATCAGACAGCCTTCTATTGGTTCTCAATTGTCGCGCAACTTCATAGTCGTGAAGAAAATCGCTGATTTCGGACGTGGTCCAATCCTTGTTTCTCAAATGTCGTTTCAATCGTTCCAAAGGCCAGTAAATGCGATGAGCCTCCAACATCAGCTCTTCAGCGTCTCTTCTATCTGTATCCCATTCAAAGACGAGAAGATTGATTGCCTTCTGCCTGTCAATACCTAATTCAGCGAATACACGAGCAATATGCTTCCTTTCCTGTTTCCGTTCGAAAGCTAACGCCTGATTGACTTCCTCATTGACATTGTCTATTGCATTATCCTGGGCCGCATCTAATGCGACTGAACCTATTTGACTAATGGTGTCTACGATTAGATTTTTGTCTACCACTGTCACACCTCACTGCTACCTGTCATACGAGTGTATGACTTAAACAACACTTGCAGGCGCGTATCGTCATCGTCCTTCAGCCATTTCCCCGCGCCGAACGCCACGTCCGCGACCTTGTCCAATTCCCGGTGGGCGGCGCGTAGGTCGGTCGGCATGTAGTCGGGATCGTACAGGTCTGCCAGGGATTGGCCCTCGTGCCCGGTGCGCACGTCGATGATCCCGCGTCCCGCCTCGATGATTTCCTGGCGAAGTTCGTCGGACAGCTGCGGCAACGGAAGGTTGTTCCATACAACGGTGTTGGAGAAACCGGGGTCGCTCTTCAACCTGCCGCCGATAGCTTTCTGCCATGTCATGAACATCGCCGATTCCATGACGGCGAAATTGAAACCGTCCGGATCATCGCAGGTGTAGATCTTGTTACCGGCGATAATTTCAGGACCGTACCAGTCACACGTCGCATATTCACGTCTGCCGCTGAAAAACGCGGGAATGGCGAGATAGTTGTGCGCCGGCTGGTGGTTGTCCCTGAACAACCACGGTGTCGAACGGTTCTTGTATGCATCGCCAGTCTTGGTGGCGTTCTCCCTGTATTCACGGCATGCCGCCACTCTTCGGGAGATGAATTTCGACTTGCGCATGTCCCCCGGTTCCGCGTCCGCCAGCCACAGGCACCAACGTTCCTTGTTATTGATAAGTTCCTTGCCCATGCGGAACGGATGCACGTATTTGGCGGCTATCGGGTCGGCCATGGCCTCCGCGTGGCCCTCAGGCGTCTCGATCAGCAGGTTGCCGTTGTCGAGCGGCATGGAGCCGAAGTTCGCGAGGTTCAGCATCGGGGACAGCGGGCCCTTTTTCTGGCTGCGCGCCGTCACGAACACGTCGGGCGCTGCGAGCAGGTAGCCGTTGACGTGCTCCGGCCGGCTTTCGACCGGCTCGGCCTTGATGTCCGCATACGAGTAGAGGGCCGGCTTCTCCTTGTTCCGGCTGAAACCGATGATGACGACGTGCACGTTCGCGTTGTCGGTGGTCTGGGCGTCCCACATGAACGTGCGGTGCGCGAACCTGATGTGCCATCCCCGTTCCCTGACATGGCCGAACAGGGGCGCGACCTGCTGGCCCTGGGTGATGCTGTTCGTGGACACGAACGCGAACTCGGCCGACTGATTGTCCTTGAGGTAGTCGATGGCCCTGTAGTACCAGCCGGCCACGTAGTCGAGGCTTCCGCCGGCCTTGCCGCACACGAGTTCCATGTCCTGCTTGATCTGCTGCGTGCGCTGCTGGTGTCCGATGAACGGCGGGTTGCCCATCACATAGTCGCAGTGGTCGCCGGGTAATAGTTCGTTCCAGTCGAGGCGCAGGGCGTTGCCTTGTTGAATATGGGCCGTATCGGTGAACGGGAGCCGGGGCAGGCCACTGATGGTCGATTCGGTATCATCCAATGCTTGCTGTTCCGCGATCCATAACGCGGTGCGGGCGACCGCGCAGGCGAACCCGTTGATTTCAATGCCGTGGAAGTGGCTGATGCTGACCCTGACCGGGTTCAGGTCGTCGCCCAGATCGAGGGCGAGCTGCCCGTCCTTGTCCAAATCGGCGAGGATCCGGTTCTCGATGCGACGCAATTCCAGATAGGTTTCGGTCAGGAAGTTGCCGGACCCGCAGGCGGGGTCGAGGAACCGGAGGCCGGCGATCCTGTCGTGCAACTTGTTGAGCGCGTTGGTTCGGGAGCCGCCGGCGACCGGTTTCGCCTCCGCCTCCTCGAGTTCCGTTTTCAGCCCGTCGAGGAACAACGGGTCGATGAGCCTGTGGATGTTCCTGACGGACGTGTAGTGCATGCCGCCCTTGCGCCGTTCGTCATGGCTGAGCGTCTCCTCCATGAGGGAGCCGAAGATGACGGGGCTGATGCCGCTCCAGTCGAAGCCCTCGCTGATGTCCAGCAGGGCGTCACGCAGCTCCCCGGTCAACGGGGGCACGTCGATCCGGTCGGCGAACAGGCCGCCGTCCACGTAGGGAAACGCCTTCAACGATTCCGGCAGGTAACGACGCCGCTTCTCGATCGGAGTGTCCAGTACTTCGAACAGGTCATACAGGTCTTCGCCCAGACGTTCGGGCGTGGATGCCGCCACATAGTCGCGGAGCGCGTCCGGCCGAAACAGGTTCGCGTCCTCCGCGTACAGGCAGAACACGAGGCGTACGGTCAGCATCGCCAGCGCATCATGCTCCGCCGGATCATCCGGGTTCTCGAAGCATTTCGCCAAAGAGTCATGCAGTCTGGCGACCCGTCGGCCGGCCTTGACCGACAGCCGCTCCTGTTGTACGACACGGGAGTTCTCGTGCGTGAACAGGCGGCCGATCTCGCTGATATGGTTCGGCAGGTCGGCAAGCGTGAACTCCGATTGCGGCGTGCGGGCCAACGGGTCGGCCTCCAGATCGTAGAGGCGGAACGTTCCGAAATCGCAGGTGATGAGCACGGTCGGGCGTTCCGACGGCGGCAGGCTGTCCGCATACCGTTTCGCCTGTTGGACCGGCGTGACCATGGTTCCCTGGCGTGGCTCCGGCCTGTCCAGGTCCACGCCGAGGCTCTTCTGTTCGACGAGCACGCGGGCCTGGATCATGAGCGCGTCGATGAACCCGTCCAACGCGGTGCGCCGTTCGAACCAGAGCACCTGCCTGTCGCTCGTGTCCGGGATGAGCAGCACCTTGTCCAACAGGTCACGCCAGTACTGTTGGGTGTCGGATTTCTCGTCGCCTCGTCCCGCCCATGATTCGGCGAACCTGGCCGCCCTGCTCTTCAGATCATCCATGATTCCCAATGGTATCCGGTTTCCCGCATGCCGGTCGGATATCGGCCACATCATGCGGCGTGATCGTCCACAGGCATGCCTGTATCCACCGGTCAGGCAGCCGTTTCGAATCCACGATCGCGTTCCGCCGGTACTGGACGGCCTTCGCGTCGGGCGGGTCGTCCCAATGCTCGTCCAGCCACCGGTCGTACTCGGCGGGCGGCCATGTGCCGGCATCCAACGGGGCGCACGGCCAGTTGTTGATCACGCAATGAAACTGGTCGAAATCCGTGCACAATACACGCCTCTCGTCGACGCGCAGGTGCAGGAGCTCCAACCCGACGTACTGGTCGCGGAAACCCGGATACCGTCGGTCGGGACGCGTATGCGTCTCGCCTTTCGAATCGACCCAGCGCGCCCACGCCCACAACGGCGCCGCATCCGGATTCGGACACGGCATGCCCTTGCGCTCCATTTCGCCCATCATCCACCGGTAGGCGGGCGAAATCGCGTTCCACCAGTCGGTGTCGCCGTCGTCGGCGACGGCCTGCCGGCGTGCCGCCGACCATGAGGGCGTGTACGAGCCGAACCGGTCGAAAGCAGCCCTGACATCCGGCCACCGCTGGAACGAATACAGGTCGAGCAGAAGAATCTCCTTTCCAGTCAGCATTCCCATTTGACGCGGCGACGGTACAGGCGGGGATCATCCCAACCATCATCCATCATGCCGGTGTTCACCTCGCATACGGCGATATGGCAACGGTCGCGAACCGTATGGCGGCCCACGTAATCCGGATGCCGGTCATCCTCGCAGTCGTGCCGGCTATGCCAGTGTCGGCCGGACGGGATGTGGACTTTCCGGCCCCGCAGGGGAATCAGAATCCCCAATGGCCCTCGTGCCCGTCGCCGGCCGTCTCGAACCGCACGACGGATCCGGCGGGCGGGTTGCGGATGAAATCCACGATGAGGTCCATCTGGGGGCGGCCGACCCCGATCGCGGAATCCGGGCCGACGCCCAGCACGGGAGCCTCGTGCGGTGTGGCCTGGATGGCGAGCCCCGCATTGTAGGTGGTCTCCTCATCGTCCAGCCACACGATCGGCCGGTTCTGTGCCAAAGCGTCGAGGATGGTGCGGCGTTTGCCGGTCCAGATGCCCTCGCGGGTGACGGGATCGTACCAGCGGATGGTCGGCCAGTCGACGCCCAACGCCCGGTTCAATTGCGCTGTCTCCGGCTGCCAGGTGGTCAGCCACCATTTGTCCGCGTCCAGGGCATCCAGTCGGGCGACGAGCTCCGCGTTCCACCGGATCGTGAACCGTCGGCCAAGGTCGCGGACCAGTAGGCGCTCCCTGCGGTCCGGCCCGAACCAGTTGTCCGGGGAGTACGTGTCCCGGCGCGGATCGTCGGGTTCCATCCAATCGGTTCTCCCCTGCCGGCGTATGACCTTGTCGTCGGGGAACTGGTTGATCACCCCGTCGAAGTCAATGAACACCAGGGGTCTGGTCATGCCCGTCTCCTCTCCCGCCGGTCCCGTCTTCCGCCCAACCGGCCGCGCGTGCCGATCGGGTCTTGGCCGTGATCCTCCAACGCCCGGACCGGTGGTTTCCGGCGCCTCGGCCATCGAACACCCGTTTTCCGGCATGAGATCAGCGCCTTCACCCAACGGCATGACATTCATGATCCTACCGCCGTTCCGGCCGGCGCGAACCATTCGATTCGAACAGGGCGAGCTGCCCGATCGCGTTGCCCGTGTTGTTCAACGCGCCGTTCAGCAGGCGGATCCGCTCCCCCGTATCCTTGGTTTCGAGCGCGAGCCGCAGCTGGTCGATGGCCGCGTTCACCTGATTGCGGTACGTGTAATCATCATTCGCGGATGATGCCGTCATGCCGTCTGCCTTCCTTTTGTCCTTGGGGCTGATATGCGTTTTCAGCGGATCAGTTCCAGAAGCCCTCGGTTCTCGTTCCTGCCGAACCGGTGCAGTCTCGAATACTCCTTGAGCGCGTGTTCGAGGCGGCCGGGCTCGGCCCAGTATCGTTCCAGCCATGCGCGGCTCTTCACCTGTTTCAATCCGAGGGTCTGCTTGCAGTAGTCGGATGGTTTCGCCCGTTTGGAGCCGTTCGTGTATTTGCCGTACATGCCCTCGTTGATGATGACCAGCATTTCGATTTCGGGATGGGTTCGCAGGTTCACGACCTCGGCCGCATGTTCGTACCCTCGGGGTACGCGCAGTACATCCGAGTCCGAATCAACTATTCGGACGATGAGCAATGGATGTTCGCCGTATGACATGTTGAGGAACCGGTCGAGCATCTGTTTTGATTCCTTGCGCGTGAAGTACCATGTTCCGCGCAGCTGGTTGGGCACGATAAAATCGGCCGGTATTGTCAGTTCCCCTCGTTCGATGAGGGTCGTGAGTATGTACTGTTCGGCCACGCCCTCGCAGACGAACAGCACGTACTGGCCTTCCGCGTTAAGCATGCACGTACCTTTCCGCATAATCCTGGAGGGCGCGGACGGCCGCGTATGAGGGCGCGGTGCCGGGCACCCGGTTGGCGAAGAAGGAGACGCTCTTCTTCAAATCGGTGCGGCCCAGGTATGCGCCCAGATTCCGGAGGGCGAAGCCTTTTCCATCGCGGACGGCGAACCATATCGAATCCTTGCGGGTGAAATGGTCCAGCAGCTCCGGATAGTGGGTGGAGAACAGGAGCGTGGCCCCGTGCGGGTTCGTGACCGGGGAGGCGAACAGGTCCATGATGGTGAATACGAGCTGCTTGTTGATGCTGTTCTCCAGTTCGTCCACGATCAGATAGCCGCCCGCGCGCAGTGTCTCCAATGCTCGGCCGACCAGTGCGCCGCCTCTCAGGGTGCCGGATGAGACCATGTTGACCAGCGAGTTCGGGGTGACCTCCCGCTCCTTCCCCTCATTGCGGAATTTCAGATGGATTCCGTCCTTGTCGTAGTCGAGGCGTTCGATGCTGGCATCGAACAGCGTCACGACGGGGCGGGCCGGGCTGACGGTGAGCGTCGGGGACACCGGCAGCAGTTCGGTCGCGATGTCGGTGTCCTTGACGAAGGCCCCGCAGATGCTCCGGTCGGGCGGCAGATACCGTTTCGCGTCGGCGGACAGTTCGCCGCGGACGCCGGGCCTGCCCACGTTGCGGGATGAGAGCACGGTCCACCGTTCCGAATCCAACGTGCCGTTCATGGCGGAGGCAAGCATTTTCTTGCTGAGCTTGCCGTGGTGGATGCTCAGGGTCTCGCGGATGAACCTCAACGGCGTGCGCCCCTCGCCTGTCCGCTCGAGCAGGCTGTCGATGAGATGGAAGCGGCCGTCCTGTTCGAACAGCGCGCGCACCCCGATCCGGTCGTCCATGGTGTCGTACAAGGGGAACAGGTCGGGGTTCAGCGAACCCAGCGACATGCCGCCGGCGACGGCGAGGGCGAGTTCGGTGACCCTCAATGCGGTGGTTTTGCCCGATGCGTTGATGCCGGCGATGCCGATGACCGTATTGACGCTGATATTGCGGGCCGCGCCGTCGAGCATGTGGGTGTATCCGGGTTCCCGCACGGCATCGATGGCGTACAGGCCCATCCTGCATTCATGGTTTTCGTATAGGCGCAGGCCGCTGATGGCATAGCTCAACAACCTCATGTTTTCTCCCCTGTAAACGTTTTTTCTGTATACATAGAATATCATCGGAGCGGGACCGTCAGATACAGGTCTCCTCCCTGACTCCCAGGCAGCCGGGCATGCCGCCCCGCGACGGGTCGGGCATGAACTGCTCCGGATTGTCCCGTATCGCCGTCAGCAATGCGTCCATGTCGAGCGCATACAGGCCGCTGTTCGACTGCGGGTTCAGCTCGATCACATGCGGCTGCCCGGCATCATCCAGATACAGGTCCATCACGTATGGGCCTTCGACTTCGCCGCGTATCGCATGCGCCGTCTCGAGTGCGAACGCCTCATACAACCGCGCGATGTCGGGATGCGATTCGATGCGCCCATTGTTGCGGGTCTCCTCCATGCGCGGATCGTACCGTTCGCCCGTGTTGTCGGCGGGCGTATATCGTTCGACGCAGCCGGCCCCGCACGCCGGCCGGCCGCCTATCACCTGCATCCGGTATTCGTAGCGCATGCGCGCCTTTTGCTGGACGAGCACCGCGTCCGGCTCGCCCTCGAACAGGGCGAGATCGTAGCCGGCCCACCGGCATGCGGCGAACGGGACCCGCTCCGGCTTCCCGCCATACTCGTCCGTCTGCATGAACGTGCCGTCCGGGTCGATGAACGCGAGCGGCAGGCGTTTCTCCCTGAGCATGAACTTGGCGACCACGCCCGAACCGGGATGACGGTCGAGCATGCCCCGCACCGCCGCATCGATCATGTCCCCGTCGCAGGCGACGGATCGAACGTCGCGCCCCAGAAACGGGCGCAACGCGGGCATGAGATCCCACCGGTCGACGTTCGAGGCGGGCAACGTCAGCTGATCCATATACGGTCGGAGCATGACCACGCCGTAATGGGCGAGCTTCATCGGATCCGGCCCCTCGTACGGCCGGCCCGCCACCCTTACATGCGGGTCCGGGAGGATACGTGTCGCGGCCTCCAGGCGCGCCGCCTGTTCGCGCCAATCCTCCGGATCCCCGTCGCCCGGCACGGCCTCGCCGACGTATCGTCCCCATGCGGCGCGATACGCTTCCGGCGCGTCCATCACGTCGGGCGGGCACGCCTGGGGGATGATGTCGATGAGCCAGCCGGTCATTCGAAATCCTTATCGGTCAGCAGATGCCCGTTCTGGTTGAGCATCAGCATGTCGCCGTGCGGATGCCGTTCGCGTAGGCCGCGCGCGGCTTCCGCGCCGCATCCCGCATATTCGAGCGAATACATGCTGTCGGGAGAACCCAGATCGAGGTGCAACGGGTCGGAATCACCCAGTATGTACCGGTCCAACGCCTTCATGACCAGTCGGAACGCCTCATATCGGGAGGGCAGGCCGGGCAGTCTTTCCCCATCCGGCATCGCCCCTGTGAAGATGGTGATGCCGAGCATTTCCGTTGGTTGTTCAACCCAGCCCACATACTGGTCGACCAGCCGCCAACAGGTGCAACCGGATTCGTATGCTGCGAATGTTTCAGAGTCCATTATTTCCTTCCAGTTCGGGTATCCAGTTCTCTCCTGTTCCATTTCTCGACCGCCGAATGCAGGCAGGTGACGCGGGTCTGGAACGACGGGTCGATCGGAACGTGCCGGCCGGGCATGCTCCCGCCGCAGTCGCAGCGCACCGTGTACCGTTCCGACATATCGTCCACATCATCGTCGATTCGTGGAGTGCCGCCGCAGAACGGGCATGGTCTCAACGTCTCGTGTTCGACCGTCGCATGCCTGTTGTTGCGGGAATCCCAGATTCTCGTGGTTCCCATCAGAGTCTGACCTTCCGCCTGTTGCGTTCCAGACAGTCGTCCATCGCCCGTTCGACCTCCCACATGCGCGGCAGTCCGACTCGCGCCTCATGCTCGATCAGCGTCATGCGTCCTCCTCTTCCTTCGGATAGTCGGCTCCGTCACGGTCGAGATACTTGCAATGCAGTCGCGTGGATTCGCGTATGGGCAGGGAGTCCACCCAATGCTCGATTGTGGCCCTTTTCAACCGGTTCAGCCATGCCTCATACGCATCCGACGCCTCGCCCGACGTCAATCCGACCGCGTCGCGCAGCATGGCCGTGACCGCCATGCACGCCATGTCGTCGGTCAACGGGAGACCGCCCTCCACATGCTTGGGGCCGATATCCACCGATAGGACGCCATCAGGCATCGAACCATCCGGTCGAAGCGCCGTTTTGAAGAATTCGCCGGGAATCCTGACTCCAACTGTCCCGTCCTGTAGGGTGACGGCCTTTCCGGTCAGCTCCGTGCCGTTCTCGTAATGGATGGTGGCAATAGGATTCTCGTCTGGTTCCGTCTCGTTTGCGACTTGCCTTTTTCCATCGTTCATCTTGTTTGTCCTTTCGATTCGATTGAGTTCAGATCGTACGATTGTTCGCCAATCAGTTCGCGCAGCTCAAACATCTTGCTTTCGATATCATGCCGTCGGGCTTCCATTCGGCTGGCATCCTCTTCGCTGAAACGCGGTAGCCGGGAGAACGATTCGGCCAGCAGGCTCTCCGTCTCGGCGAGCTGACGGCGGGCCACGCGCAGCAGGGTCCGGGATTCGACGAGACGGGAGGCGTTGACGGCCGGCACCGGTTCGTCCGGCTGGTCTTCCACAGGTCTGACCCTGACGAAGCCCGGTTGGGCGAACCGGTAGCCGGAATCGCCGAACACGTATTCCAGGCCACGGCCGCCGGCCCGGATGCCCAATACGCCGTCAAACGGTTCCAGCGGCCCCTCGAACGCCCCACGCCGTCCCCCGAATTCGACGCGCACCCGGACTCCTTCCAGCTCGTCCAGAAAACGACCCTGCCAGAACGGCTCCTCGGGACGCAGACGCACATGGTCGACTTCTTCCATGAGCCGCACGCCATCGCCCTTGTCCTTCCGTGTGAAGACGCATGTATCGTCTACCGTCAGATAATCCCCAAAACGGACGAACGGGCCGATATGCCGGCTGCCGTCCGAGGTCACGGCCGCGGCCTCCAACCCAATCAGATCGTCGAACAGGTAACGGTCCCACCATTCAGACATGATCCCGCCTTTCCTCCTCCCTGTGGCGCCATGCGTCGCAGGCGGCGCATCTGTCGTTTTCGCCCAAGGCCGCGTACGCGCCGCAATCCGTGCAGAATCCTCTGTGCATCAGCGAATCTCCTTGAGTTCGGCCTTCAACCTGCGGACGACGAGCAGACCGTGCCCGCCGTCCCATTCCACCGGCCATTCCCCGTCGCGGCCGTCGCAAGGTTCGGCCGGTCCGACAATCCTCAATTCAGGCAATTGACTTCCTCCCCACGGCTGAAGCCGGTGGTCTTACGGCGCGATTCGATAAGTCCATCAGAAAAATCCTTCCAAAACGGATAGGCCGAGGAACAACAGCCACGAGACCAGCTCCGAGAACATGATCGTGAACGCGATGGCCGCATGCAATCGTCCTAACCTCAGGTCTTTCGATCTGAGCAGCGGCGCCAGAGGAATGAGTGCGAGAAGATTGGCTCCAACCCACATGATTCGAACATAGCCCATTGCTTAATCCCATTTCGCTTTGATGGTGGCGACGTGGCGGGCGACGAGGCCGGTCGGGTCGATGATGGCCGCGTCCAGGGCGGTCCGGTTGTCTTTCAGGTATTTCCCGTAACGGACGGCGAACCGTTCGAGTATCTTCGGATGGTCCGCGAACATGGTCAGATCCACGAAGAACCGTCCGTGCGGCAGCCGGCCGAGCGTACGCGCGGTGATCGCCCACAGTTCGCGTCCCGACCGTTCCAATGCGCCGGTCCCGTTGGCGACGACGGGGCGCAACGGGAGGAACCCCGGATGCCGGTCCGCCCGGTCGAGCAGGCCGAGCCGGTCGGGGAACCGCATGCCGGTCAGGTTCACGCCATAATCGACGGGCCTGTCGAGCCGGCTATGGTAAGCGAACAGGAATTGGGTGCCGAGCAGGCGGATGCCGGTCGCATCCAGGAGAACATCGCCTGTCAGGGCGTTCAGCGTGTTCGCGAGACGTTTCGCCGTGTTCTCGCCCGGCGTCGGCTCCGACGGGATGATGAGGCCCCCATCCGGGGTCTCCGCGATGAAGCAGGCGCATCCTTTGGCCATCTCCATGGGTTTCATGCCGTCGGCGATCGGGTTCGGCTCCCACTTGTCGCCATCCGTGAGATGACGTGCGCAGGATTCCAGATCCGAGAGGAGCGCGTCCGCGTTCATGTACGTGTCGTACAGGCGTCGCCAATGAGCGCGAACCTGTTCCATAATCTTCGGATCGTCGCAGGACAGATGGCCTATCCCGTTCTCCGCGTCGTTGATGGCGCCGGCGAGCCCGCGGCGGGCGACCGCCAGCATCATCCTCGCCTCGGTGTTCTGTTCGAGCGTGAAATCATGACCGTTCAATCGGGATCTCCTCCTTGATGCATTCGGGGCATTGCCCGTCCTTCCAGCCGACCGGATCGATCATGATGTTCGTGCAGGTCGTGCATTCGGGCAGCCGGTGCGCCGGACAGTAGTGCATGTCGCGTTCCAATTCGGGATGCTCGTCCTTGTATAGGATTTGCCAGCCTTCGTCCTTCGCGGCGGCCAGCAGATCGTCCTCGTCCGCATACCATTGGCTGTCGTCGAACCGTTGTTCGCAGTTGGGGTCGTCGCATTCGATCATGAACCAAGAGCGGCTGTTAAACGTTTCTTTGATTCTTGCCATCAGGCCGCCGCCTTCGATAGGGAATCACCTGCGGTTTCCTGCGTATTTTGGTTTGGTGTGATTCCTGCGGCGCGGCGGAGCATGTCGGCGATGTGCTTGGCTGGTTTCTGATAGAGGTGCGGGATTCTCCCGCATGGACCCCATATATATCTCAGGGTCCCGTAGTTGGGGAATGCGAGGTTTCCTACTAGCTTTCCTTGGTAGGCCATCGGAATGGTTGGGTGCCCGTTGCGGCCTTCGAATGGGTCTCCTTCACTCCATCCTTCTCCCAGTTCCTCGAGTAGCGAGTTTATGCGTTTGCGCATGGAAGCTGTGGTTTTCATCGCTCCTCCTCTTTTTATGTGGACTTCTTCAGTATAACAACCATATTGTATTTTACATGTTATACTGAATATGTCCACATAAAAGATTGAAAGAGAAACCAAAGGAAAATGCAACCCATACAAGACATCACAGACGCACGAAAGACCTACACCCTATACGAGTGCGAAAAATGCAGAAGCCTGCGACTCGAAAGATCCGGCAAGCCCATCACCAAGTGCGCCTACTGCGACAACCTCTCCCTAAAACAGAGGTTCCTCTCCGCGCTGATCTCCATCGTCCACGAAGCCACATATAAAATCCCAAACCCAAACAACACCGGAATCGTCCAAAACAAGGCAGACACAAAACTGCCCGGGAGTGTCGTCCAAGTCTTCGTGGATAACCCGAAAACCTACTATACGACGAAAATTCAGCTCGGAACCACGTCCATCGACTACTCCTATGATTGCACATCAGGGGACATTCGCATCGTTGCGAAAAATTGGGATCCATTCGACTTGGAAAATGCCGACCTCGGTACGGGATGGCATATCCGACTGCTGGTGCAGACATGGCGCAATGAGATTGCCAAGCGAATGGAACTGGCGGCGTGAACAACATCGACTGCATCGAAAAAGCACTGGAGCATTTTCCCCAGCAACGCATCATTTCCGCATGGATAGAAGGAGACTACGCGCATGGTTTAGCAGCGAAGGACAACAAGCCCTCGCTTTGCGTCATCACGATGCCGCAGCCTTGGGAGATACTGCTCGGCGAAGCTCGAACGACTCAGAACATGCGTGACCTCGATATCAGAATCCTCACACCTCTTTCTTATATCGACGGACTGCTCGACGGCCATCGTAGCCTATTGGAATCGTTGACATTGCCGACCGAATGCTTTCTGCTGGACGCCGGCTTCATTCGCGCCATCGAGCCTTTCGCCCATCGGTTGACCACCAGCAATGTCGTCAAGACGGCTTTGGATGACGCTCGCGGAAACCTGTCCGTTTTGCGACACTGGCCGGGCATGAAGAGCGCGAAACGCAATAAATCCATGGCCGAGACCGCACGATTGCTGAACGGAGTACGTCATATCCAGTCAGGAACGGAAGCCTGGCCGTGTCTGCTGGATGCGGATGAAATCACGCTGCTCCGTCGCATCCGATTGCAGGGAATGAATCTTGCCGATCTGGAAAGAGACTATGGCCTTCTTGCAGATACCCGCAAAACGCCCCCTCTCCCCCCGTTGGAGCCTTATGTCCGCAGACAGGTCGAAGACGTGGTTCTCGGATTGAATCGTCGAATCGTCAACCGCGAGGCGGAATCATTTTCCGTCAAGAATCTGATACATGCCCTGCATGGTTTCGGAGACGGGATTACGGCTGATGCCTAATCGAAAAGACTGGCAGCCCGAGGACACGCAAGTGGAGACCGCGGCTATGGCGCTACGTGCCCAGCAAATGCGCCTGTGGAATCTCGTCGAGGACAGTGCGACTGTCGGCCGCTGCTGGCAGCAGACTCCCGTCTGGCTAAGGTGCGAATACCGGCAGATGGCCTCCGCGATGTTGCGCGCCGTCCACTCTCATTCCCCTGATTCTATCCGGGACAAGCGCCCTCCGTCCGTACGGCAGTTGAGCGAGAAGGCTGCGGATGAAGAGGAGAAACGGATTAAGGAATCGTTGAAAGGTCGGGACAATTGATTGTCGAGCTGAATGATGATGTGTTGACCAAGCCCGCTGGATGCTTTCTTTGCGGAAGCACGATGGGTTTGGTGCCGAGCGTGTATGGTCCGGTTTGCATGGAATGCGTGTTGTCCGACAAGCAGGTTGGCCCGAATCGTGCGAGTCTGCTTTTCACGTTGTTTGGCGACGGTCGCGGTCGGAAGGTTCCTGCCTGACATCGATTTGTCTGCTATACTGAATATGTCCACATAATCTTAGAGAACACAGGAACACCCAATGAGCTACTGGGACAAATACCGAAGCGACGATCCACGACGCATCCCGCCGCTGGAGGCGCCATTGCTTGACTACGTCGTGGTAGACACCGAAACCACCGGCCTCAACCCGGAAGATGGCGCGAAACTCATCGAAATCGGCGCCGTGAAAGTCAAGAACGGACGAATCGTCGACACCTACAGCCAACTCATCAACCCGCAAATGATTGTCCCGCCACACATCACGCAATTGACGGGAATCACCACTTACGACGTGAGCGGCAAACCGACTGTCAAGCATGCGATGAAAGAGTTCGAACGGTGGCTGGGATTCGAAACGCCCTTCCTCGCACACAACGCGACGTTCGATTTGAAATTCCTCGACTGGGCCACGGCGGAAACCTGGCCGAATCGCCCCCTGTTCGACCACCCATTCCTGGATACCTTGGAAATGAGCCGTGACATCCATCCGGAAATTCGCCATCACAAGGTCGCGGATCTGATCAAACGCTATCACGTGGCAGACGTGGAACAGCATCGAGCTCTTTCCGACGCAATGCAAGAGCAAGCCTTGTACCAGATTATGTGCAAGGAGTATTTCCTCGGAGCCTAGTCCCGGGCATACTGGATTCTATTCTTTCCTGATATTTTGCTTGTTAAACTGAATATGTCCACATAACGCCAGACCAGAAAGGCATGACCTTGAAGTGTGCGAAAAACTAACAGTACACGTGCGACTCATCCCCTACGGTAACCTGCGAGACGCGGCAAAGCTCCACCATTACGAGCTACGTCGCAGAAACATGGTCAGGGATGCCGGTAAGGAGCCAAATCCATTCGTCTTGGAACGCTGGATGGTCAATTATGCCCGGCATGCGTTGACCGATTACGACCAGCAGCGCCATGACTTGGATCAGGAGAGGTATGCCGAGCTTCGGACGGCGACATTGAACGCCATAGCCGACACGTATCCGCCGTTGAGACATGAATGCGAACGTCAGAAAAGAATCCAGAATCCAGAAAAGGAGCCCGAGTGAGTGAAGAAAACAGCGCCGGCGAAACCATCGGGGCGACTACGACGATCATTCTGGAACCGGCTCGAATCAGTGGCAGTACCGTCGAACCGTCGCGGCGCGAAATAGCGAGAAAGCGTCGGAAGGAACGACGTTTGAGCTGGGCGCTCGTGCTGGGAATGCTGGTTTTCGCGGTGTTCTGGTTGTTGGGGATGCAGTTGGTTTCCTGGCTTGCGGTTGGGGTGCCTTTGATGTGGAGGCTTGTACTGGCGGTGTCTTCGCTTGTTTTTGCGGCCGTGTCCATGGTCCCCTCTTTGGTATATGCGTTTCGTCGAGAAAGGAAGAATTAGTTGGGTGTCGGGTTGGCTGATGTGGCCGCTGAATATGTACGATTGCATCGGGTCGAGCGGCAGTCTTTGCAGATTCGCAGTGTTAATCGTGTCGAGTTGACGGTGATACAGAATTTGTGGGCGGATAGGGTCGGGAAAGCTCGATTGGATATCCGTTCCGCTCCGGAGGTGGTGATGCGTGCGATCGAGAGGTCGAAGCGTGGTCATGAGCTTTTCGGTCGGGTTCGTGAGGCGCCTGAATTGGTTGTGTACGAGCTGAAGACACTTACCTGACATACTGAATATATCTGCATGTGATAAGATTGTTCCATGACATCGCAGACTGAACCCTTCAAGATAGACGGACTTACCTTGATGCTACGAATAGGCCACGCCCCACGAGGGCGAATCTCCTATTTTAGCCCGCAAACCACCATCGAGGAATTCCTCCGTCATGCCGCCGAGCACGAGGGAAGACTGCTGTTCGTCGGCAACTTTAAATCATTGCGAAACAAAATCGGTTTTCATTATTTGCTGCTCTGGTCACCCCAAAGCGCAATCAAACTCGTTGGAACGGTGACCAATTTCGGAGAGGCATACAATCCAAAAACCTGGAATCCGAAATCCCACTATCAGGCACCATTCCCATGGGGAAGAACGCCTGCCAACTACTGGTTGGCGTTGGACAATGTGCAGCAATTGGGAGATTTCGATCCGGACAAGTTCGAGAGATTGGGCTACAACGCCAAAAAGATATCGCTGGCGGATGAGATGGAAACAAATGCGGCCACGTTCATAATCCGCCCTATTTAACCTCTGTCGTGGCTGTTATACTGAAAACATCTACATAAAAGGAAGAGCTTATGGCAACACTATACGATCGACGAGCGCTCTTCGTGCGCTACAAGAAACAGTCATCCTATCCAGGACGGCAATCGGTCAAACTCGCCGACGGAATCACCTGCCGGTATAACTGGGATCTGGATAAAACCATTCTGGATTACATAGAGGAGCATGCCGAGAAATCCGACGGGAAAGTGCTGTTCCCTCTCAAGTTCAACGTGTCCGATTTGACCGTCAACACATGTAAAAAAGCGTTCTTATGGATGACGGATGACACTTACATTGAGGCCGACATTCATGATTCAGGCGCATATTACGCTTACGGCATGAATGACTATGACGGGTTCACAGCGCCGCCAAGCCTCACCATCCCCGAAGCGCGATGCTGGGTGAAACTCGAGCACGTGTCGAAAATAAAAACCAAGTTCCCCATCGACGACTACAGCATCCAGGCGTATAAGGGCGGAGGCGTCGTCAAAGAAACCCCCCTGCGCGAAATCCTGAAAACCACTCACATGAATTGCATGTACATCACCCGGAACGAGGGTTAATCATGTCGAAAATCATATCCAGCATCCCAAGCATCCGATACACGGCGGACGTGGCATACCAGTTGGAACCAAACATCACCGTCCAAGGGACACTGAAATATGCGGGGGGACGTCGCGAGCTGACCGCAAGGACGTTGTTCGTCCACTTGGACCGTGACGACAAGGGCAAGATGACGGTGACCAACGTCGCGGTCAGCGCCAGTCGTAAATCCAACGGCAACTCGGCCTTCTACCGTACCGATGACTTCGACATGACACCGGAACTGCAGCGGGCCGTCGATCACGTGCGTGAACTAGTCAACCAGGACTGCGTCGGCGTGGACGACTAACCGGCAACCTTTCCTAATCTCCCGACCATTGCGGTCGGGATATTTTTTTTGGATATCGCCACCAACCGAAAAACGGGTATTTTCAATAGAATATCGGTTAATAACAACATCAAAATCTATCGTGGAATATATGCCACGAGGAAACTTCTACCGTCCAGAAAGCTTTATAAGCCCGGCCAGCGAATACGGGCTGCTCCGTTCTGCCACGCCGGATCGCACCGTATGGCTGTACGCGCGCATCCCCTGGAGCACTGCATTGCTGGATGGAGCCAACGACCGGAAACGCAACGATGCCGCGCAACAGCTGATGGCGTTCTTCGACGGCCTCGCCAATCAGGTCACGGTTGCCGGTATGCGCTACCGTTACATGCTTCAAAGCGAATATCGCGAATTCCATCTACTCACCGGATCCATGCCCGTCCGATACAGTCCGCCGGCCAGCATGAGGGACACCGACCTCGGACGATACCAGGCGCAGTACTACCGTAGCCAGAAGGTATGCAAGCAGTTCGCGGTCATCGGCGTTCCTTTGAAACTGGTCGGGGATCATAGCAACAATCGCAAGCCCGGCATGCTGCAACGCGCCCTGACATGGTACGACCGCATGTGCTATTCGGTGGCAAACGGATGCCCAATGTTCGAAGAGTATCTGCCAGACGCGCATAATATCGAACGAATCATGCTCAACGCCGGGCTGGAACCATTCACCATCATGGATGAGCAGGAACGCGAACAGCTGGTCGCCATGATGGAATCATGGTGGGTGGGGCGCGCCAACTCGTCGGCCCTGCCTATCCTGGCGGAGAACGCACACGTGCATTTCTTCCCGGATAACGCGACCTGCGCCCACGCCAAAAACCTGTACGACAATGGCGTGGACTGCACCGAGTGGAATATCGACGAAGAATACCCGGCCAGCATCTGCTTCGCACGCACGGCGGATTTCAACCAAAGCAGCATCACGGATCCAAACAACCTGTGGATTGCTAGACTCATGGAAGTCGGACGAGCCGGCGGAGCCAATGCGGTCGCCACAAGCATCCGAGGCAAAGTCGAACCGGCGAAAGTCACCGCCGACCAGATTCGACGCAACAGCCGCACCATCGACGAAAGCATTAAGGAACGGTACGAGAAAGGCCATGAAGCCCCCGGTGATATGACCGAAATCAAGGAGCGTTTGGATTATAAGAAGGCAATCTACAATACTCCGGACATGCCGCCCAGCATCATTGATCTGAGCGTCGCCACCTGCGTGGCGGGCAACGAGCAGATGGCCATCGACGCTTTGGGGTGTATCCCCAACATCGAGTTCGTCAATCTGACGACGGCTAGCGAACAGTTGATGGCGTTCAAAAGCATGCAGGCCTGTTCGAACGTACGCATGACCCCCTATGAGATCCACTGGGCCGCAACATGCGTCGCGGGAGGAGGCGTGAGCAGTTTCGCCAAAGCAGGCGACAGGGACGGAGCTCTTGTCGGATTGTCCGAAGCCAACAGGCAACCGGTGTATATCGGGACAACAACCGTGCAGGACAAGGACAGGCGTCCAATTTTGGCTATTATCGGAGATACAGGAAGCGGGAAGGCCGTTCACATTTCCTCCACAATTCCGGTTCCCCCTCAGGCTAGCTTCCCCCATGGAAAAATGGCTAAGATCAGCGATTTGCATGAGGGAGACCTCGTCTACGGGCGGGACGGAAAACCTTATCCACTCCTCAAGCTTCATCCGATTCACACGGAAGATCTTTACGAAGTCACCCTCAGTGACGGTCAAACGATAAAAGCCAGCGGGAACCACCAGTGGATCGTCTCCGATTTCAAAGATCGAAACAAATTCAGAAAACCAAAACATTTGAAATCCCAACAGCGTAAGAACATGCTGTCGGAGACATACGATGAGCTATGTCGGATGTCTGATGCGCTACCGGCCCAATCAACCATGAGCGTGAACGAGCTTGCAGAGTTTGTCCATCCAGTAACGAGTCGTTGGTGGAGCGGAGAGAGCAATGCCAAGACCATTGCCGCAGCGCTGCGATTTATGGGAGTTGAATCTCATCAAGAACAGCGAGACCGCGCGATAGCGGATACAAAAAAACCTTTTAAGACTCGGCAGAACTGTAGGCGCTATAACACGCAGGAAGCTCTTCGGGCTTTGATTGCACATTATGATGGCGTGGCGCAGCATGCGAAAAGATGGAACGATCTCGCCAGGGAGCGTGCGGATGTCCTAAGAAAGCATTTGGAAGATAACTATCCGAAGGGCATCAGCATCACTGACATACAGAAGATGCTCGAGGATCGTTCACCAAGCCGTTCCTCTATCGCATCTGTCACAAAAACGCTCAATCCAATCAGTGAGTGGGATACGGAAGAACGAATTCACTCCGACAGAATGCGTCATGATTCGGTATCCGTATACAACGTTCGAGAAGCATGCAGAGCCATAGGGCAACGCATGATGCTTCGTTATGAGGGGGCCTTCAACGAGACCAATTCCCTTGGATATTGTGAACAGGTTGTGACTACGCGAGACATGCTTGCGTCTGGTCTAAAGGATTCAGGCAATCGTGCGCAATGGGCAATCCGAGCCGCGATGCCTGTTGCCAACCCGCAAGCCGACCTGCCACTTGACCCATGGGTTTTAGGGGCTTGGTTAGCCGACGGTAGTATCGGCACTGGAATCATCGCTTCAGATAACAGGAATGGTGATTTGCAGCATGTGAAGTCCTGTCTCACCTCTGCGGGATTTTCTCTAGGAAGCATCAATACGCCGATGGTCGTGAATGTGAAGGGGCTTGTCTCCATTCTTCGCGATATGGGGATACTCCGCGAAAAACGCATTCCTGAGATCTACTTCTCGGCGAGCATCGAGCAAAGACTCTCCCTCGTGCAGGGGTTGCTGGATCAGGATGGGACCATCTCCTCAAATGGGAATATAGAGTTCACCCAGTCCGCCGATCATCTGCCGATTGTCCGAGGAATGGTGCGCCTGCTGAGATCTCTGGGAATCGTCGTTCACGAACCCCATCTCAACAAAGCAGGATACACGGCTGATGGTGTGCGTCATGAGGCTCAGGATCGTTATCGCATCACCTTCACGACGGATCTGCCGGTATTCTCTTTGCAACGCAAAGCGGCTTTAATTCCTACGACGTTGAGACAAACCCAGCAATGGCTATACGTCAAAGACATCAGGAAGATATCCAACGCGCCTCATCGTTGTCTGACCGTTGGGAGCCCTGACCATTCGTTCCTCATCGCTGATTACGTGCCGACCCATAATACGATGGCGGCGTTCAGCCTGTTTCTGCAATGGTCGAAGATTGACGCGCGTGACGGTAAAGGCAAGACCCCGTGCATTTACATCAATCCGAAGGCCGGTAATGATTTGGAGGATGCGACCCGTTCGCAGGGTGGTACGGTCATCCGGTTGGATTCCGATGTGGCTAACGGCACGTTCGACCCGTTCAACGTGATTCCGAATGTGGAGGAGGCCAAGGAAATCGCCGTCCTGATGATGACGAACATTCTTGGCGGTGACACAAAGATGGAATCCGCCATGACAGCCATGCTGGATTACGGCGTCAAACACGGGGCGCGTTGCGTAGGCCGGGCTCTGCTTGTCGCCGCCCAAGCTGTTGCGAAGACCATCAAAGCGGGGAACACGGCGGAGTCCATTGGATTGCCTTCCAACACCCTCGAGGTGTTTTCGACAATCAGCATGAACCTGAAGGCGAACCAGGGACTACGTCTTATCTTCGGCACCGATAATGACACCAAGCCGTTGACGATCAGCCAAAACCTGACCCTCATCAACGCCGGAGACCGTTCACTCATCCCCGAAGGCCAAGATGATTCCATGACCGCTCGCATCCGCCAGTGGACGTTGCGAATGGTCGTCATGGGAGCCGGTACCGCCGTTCGAGGCCGCGATGGCATGGTAGGTGTCGATGAGGCATGGGTGTTCATGGGCAAGGACAAGGGAGCTTCCCGAACCTTCGAACAATGGGTGCGTATGGCCCGTTCGCAACGATTCACGCCTGTCATCATCAGCCAGAAAGTGCAGGAGTTCATCGATGCCGACTTGACCGGAGGTATCAGCCGCGCCCTCCTTCTGGCGTTGGACAACCCGGAAGAAGCCAATGGCACGGTCAGTCCGGCCAAATCAGCGGAACGACTCCTAGGCATCGAAGACCCCAATGGTCGGATCTTGCAGCGCATGGGAGCCGATGATACTTTGGACAACGGTCAGCCGAACCCGAACAGTCTGAAGCGCCTGGTAAGCGCATCGACGAGGAAGACCGTTCGCGGAGCCGTCGCCTATTTCAAAGACGGATCCAAGCAGCCTATTCCAGTGGAAATCGTGATTCCTCCGGCATTGTTGAAGGAAATCAGCACCACTGCCACGGACAAGATCGCACGAGAACAACGAAAGAACAAGGAGCAGTGACCCCTTATGGGATACAAAGACATATTCGATGACTCATTTTCCACACCGGCTTCCGACAAGTCGGAGGAATCATCTGCCGTTACCCCTTTGACCCCGGAGCCGGAGGAACAGCAGCAGTCGAAACCATTGCTGTTCCCTGGTTTCGGTAGTGGACGTCCTCTCCTATTGGAACGCCCCAGCAGATATATCCAACGTCTCAGCGATACCGCATCCAAAGTGTATACGGTACCTGACGGAGACCCATACGGAGGAGTGGAAAACCGTATCCTGTACTCCCCCGTGATCAGCCTCCCCGTATTTCTGCTTCAGGGGAATGAGCTGTTCGCGAATCATGACGTGCTCAAGTATCCTTTGCTGAATCCTCCACTGAATCACGCTTGGGATGGAAGCGACATCAGCGTGTACATGCTCACCATCATCGCCGCATATACTTCAGCGGGCATCCTGCATGAGGATGTAGACGGTGATGTGCTTGCATACGATGTCGAATATCCCCTCTCCGTTGCAGACGAGCTTTGGAATGCGGCATCCGATTGGGCTTCCGAAGCGGCTCCGCTGTTGAAAGATCTGAACACCGCACGGCTTTTGGGATTCGCGTTGAAGAGTCCCAACGAGGAAACCGATGCTTTGAGGGCTTTGTTTGAATCATGGGATGAGAATCGTTCTTCAGGTGAGATCATCAAGGCGGGGAAACATGCCGCGAATCTTCTTCGAGACGATTACAACGTGTTCGTCGACGTGGAATTCCGACCATTCCAAGAACGGTAATTCACCGAATCATTCAAAGTCGGTAATTTTTTACCGACTTTTGCCTTCCGTAAGGGGGTCATCCTTTGAAAACCAGTACAAAACTCATGGCTGCGGGAGCCGCATTGCTGGTGGGGTTGAACGGTCTTATCGTCATGAACGTGGTGAGTGCCGTTTCCGGCAGTGTCGCGGCCCTTACCAGCAACGTCGGAAAGTCATTATCAGCCGCAGAATATGATTGCGGCACCTCATCAGATGATGATTCGACAACCGGGACCACATCGATAGCCCCCAACAAGGTCGCGGTGGCCATAGCCGAGGCATTCGCCAAAGCCGGGTATTCGAAAGCCAGTACGGCAGGCGCTCTTGGTGTGATCCAATTCGAATCTGGGATGAATCCGGAACAGGAGCAGATAGGCGAGACCAATCCCGCATTGCGTGGCTTCGGCCTGAATCAGTGGACACCGCGCAGCAAAATCCAAGCATGGATGGATCAGCATAACGTGTCTGGCAAAGACTCTGATGCCGACGTGCAGATAAAAATGCTGGTTGACACGTCCAAATCCGATTGGAACAACTTCTATCTGGATAACATCGAGGCCGAAGGGTACAACGTCACCGACCATGACCTGCACAAATGGTGGCTGCATGCGGATAATCCGGAGGACGCCTCAATCGCATGGCTTGCCGGGTATGGGCGCGGAGCGTGGAACGATCGGCATGAAGAGGAACGTAAGAAATACGCGCGCTCCTACTATGATTCACCGGAGATTAGTGCGATCGAGTTCACTGGGAAGGCAAGCGACGATTCCAGTGGTTCCGACAATGTCGTTCAAGCTTCCTGCTCATCCGACGACGATGGTGATGGAGGCAGTGCCGTCGTAGGTTCTGTGGGCGGGGCTCCTATAGGCAAAACCCGTAATTTTGGCTGGCTGTGCGATACGGATGCAAAAGTGTGTCACGACGGGGACTACGGGCCATTCACTTCCTTCGCCAGCGGCGGACATTACCAGTGCTACTGGTATGCACTTGTCAGACTATGGGTGATTCACCATCATGACGTGGCAAACTGGAACACCCCCGTGGGTGGTGACGTCCATGTGCATCTCGCCTCCGACCCTGCATACACAGTCGATTCCAGTCCACACCCGGGGGATGGCGTCAGTCAGTTCGGCGGTGCTTTGGGAGGTGATATGAGCTCCGGGCATATCGCCGTGGTCGAAGAAGTCAAGCAGGACGCAAACGGATGGAGAATCCGAATCAGCGAGGGAAACTACGGCACGAACGGAAGCGGCCCATGGGAGGGGTACAACAGTCGCTGGCTCACGCAAAAGCAGTTCGATGGTGCCGGCAACGTGTTCTTCCGGAAGAAAAGCTGGAAGAACTAGCCGCAGTATCCCGGATTCTGGCAGCCTCCCCCAACCGATGCCATGGGAATGCTATCCCAAAGATGCCAGTCAACCTTGCCATCCAAGTCCGACTGCGTGACAGGTCCTTTAAGGATGGGCGTCATGCTGGAATGGGTGAGTCCCATCTCGGGATTGCCTTTCACTGGGATGGCTATTCTGGTTCCCTCGCTCAAATCGTCGGCCATGTTATTGTCCCAGCGTGTCAGCCAAGGATTAATCCACCAAGGGTTGTCGCCGTTGATGTTCATGCCGCTGATTTTCCCGTTTGCGATGGTGAGTTCATCGTTGATGTCGTAGTCTCTCCAAGCTGGAGTCAATGCCCAGATGCTCCCATTGTTGAAGGAATCACCGTCCTGCAAAAGTATGGATTCGACCTTTCCTGTGACCGTGACCGTTCGGTCTTCGTTGACTGTCACGTGAGGTCCGTCCGTCCACCGGCTGCCGGTCGCCAACGCCTCACTGTTCCACCATGCTTTCATTGTCGGATACGCTTTACAAGCGTTTTCATATTCCTCTTCGCATGGATAGCTGACGGCATCAGGCCCATCGTTCTTATCCACTGGGATAGCGCTCAGAGCGGGTAGAGGATTGCTTCCGATGTCCGGTGTCCGCAACTGGTCGATTACCTGTTGAGCATCATGTTGGCTGAGTGAGTCCAAATTGATTGTGGGGTCACTCCCCCAGTTGCGGGCTGCCTGTTCGAATTTGATGGCGAGATCCGTGTACTGTTGTTTCTCCTCATCGGTCAGCTGATTTGCGGCAGCCTCAGCGGCTTTCTTGCGTTCCTCCGACTGCTGTTTTTTCAACTGTTGGGCTTGCGCCTGCTGGTGTTCCGCGGCAGTGACTTTTTTACGCCACGTACTCCAAGCCAGGATGCCAGCGACGAGAACCGCCACTGTAATAACACTGGCGAGTATTTTCATAGGCCTGCTGAATGTTCCGTGCATCCTCGACTCCTAATCCAAAAAACGTGTGGTTCCAGCGTATCCTTCCCAGGAAAGCGAATGCCTCCGATTATCCGAATCGGAGGCATTCTGTCCACTGAGAGAAAGGTTTTTCGGGCGAAGGATCAATCAACCTTCGAGTTCTTGTTTTCCTTGATCTCCTCAAGTTTGATGTACACGTTCGAACCCAGGTCGTACACGGCCGGCAATGCGAAGATAAGAACACATAGGACACCAGCCCAACGATACTCCAAGCCCCAAGCCATGAAGAAGAACGTAGGAATCGGGATGAAAACAATCAGTTCGATGATCATTTGGACGATCAGCGGGAGCGCAGAATCCAACATCCTCTCGGTGACGAAGAACCAGATAACGGCTTGTACCGCGAAAGCCGCAAACAGGATGATGAGCATGACCCCAACGGTCACCAGATCAGCGATCCCAGTGGAAGTCGCATAGTTGAACACGTTCACGAATATGCCGCCCATGTCGCTGCTGAAGAACATTCCCATCAACAGGACTATCACCAATCCAAGAACGAGAAGAAAAAGTCCAATCATTGCCAGCAAGGTAAGCATTGCGACCACCTCCAATCCATGCTCAGCGTTCTGTTATATGCAGTTGCATTGCTTCGTTTGCCTGACCTTATTCTGTGACAGAATTCACCGACAAGCAAATCAACACCAGCAGTGGCCGCATTGTCCTATCTGGATGGTTTGCGCCGCCAATAGTCATGCACCGGATACCCATCACGATCATGGGAGACGACATGCACCATGCCGTTGTCGGGCAGGATGAAGCGTTGCGGGCTTGGCATGCCACTGTTCGCGACACGAATCTTGTCCAACAGCTTGGCCTGCAGTTCCGGGGCCAGATCCATATACGCAGTATGCGCAGTGAACCTCCCCGACCTTACGGTCGGGGCTTCCGTGCCTTTCGCAGAGATGATTGCTTCCGGCATGGCTACATGACCTCATACGAGGTCATGCCCCGGTTCCGGGGATTACTCCATGCTCGACGCCGGTCTTCGGTTGGAAGATTGGCGTGGCCCGGAGATATTTGACATGAACCGTTTTGTTCGTGTCCATCGGCTGGTAGGAGCCGTTTTTCGCGCGAATCAGAATGTTGATTGCGCCTACCGCGTCACGGTTGCAGGTGAAACCGCAATTATGGCAGTGGTATCCACGCCCATTGGGGTGGTTGCGTGTTTGGCACGCGGGGCAGGTCTTGGACGACCAAGATTCGTCGATATGCTCGATTGCCATGCCGGTCTTGTGTTCGAGCAAAGTCTCTTGTCTGCCGCGTGACCATTGGGACAACCTGCGGCGTTGGTTCTTGGTGTTCCTGACGCGCTTGGCCTCGTCCTTGCGGGTGCTCTTCTCGATGCCGCGCACGTCTCCCGTGACGATGCGTCCGGCGTCATGCGCCTGCATGAAGTCCGCGACCTTGCGCGTGGTCTGGTGGTTGGCGTTGTGCAGGGCGGAATCGGTCATGGCCTCGATGCGCTTGCGTTTCGCGTTGAGCTTGCGCCAACGCTTCGAGCCTTTGACGCAGCGTGACAGTTTCTCCTGAAGCGTGGCGATGCGAGTGTTCCTATAGTGCTTGACGGCGCGGGCGTGACGCCCGTTGACCACCAGCACGTCGTAGGAGTCCTCGGTCTCGATGGCGACGGTCATCGGATTGATGATGCCCTCGTCTATCGCGGCGATGATGTCCGGATTGCCCTGTGGCGGCTTCGGGGTCGGCACGCTGATATGGAGGCTCCACTTGCGGGCGTTGCGGTCCCAGCACAGTTGCATGGAACCCCAGCGTTCAGACGGAAGAATCTCGCCGGTCTTGGGGTCCGCGATCTCGGGGAGGGGAAGTGCGATGCGCTTGTGGCCTTTGCCGAAACTCAAAGCGATGCGCCGCCCATCCGGCGTCACCCGCCAACCAAAGCCAGCGGTGAACTCCAGAGGTCGATAGTTCTTCTCCCGATGTGGCGCTCTGGCGTTTTTGTCACCGGAGTCACGGTTCGAACGATACGTCGAAACGGCGTCCATCAAGTCGCCGAGGATTAGCTGCACCGTGTGCGCGTGGAGTCCGTCACGCAGGTCGGGGCGTTGCTCGTAAAGGAAGTGCCGCATCTCCTTTTCGGTGGGGTCGGTCTCGTTTTCCTTCCAATATTCCTGAATCGAAGCAAGGAAGAAATTCCACAGCGACGCCGCCTTATGGCACGCCTCATGGGCACGGCGATAGTCGGCGCCGGAGAGACGGATGGGCACGATGGCGACCCTCCACGTCTCACTGTCTTTGGTTCTGGCGCTTCGTTTCATGACTCTCATTCTATCACATGGTCTATGATTCTGTTATGACTGAAAACACACATGATTGGCGTACCGGTAGGCATGTGGTCTATGAATTGCATGCCCACATCGTCCTCGTCACCAAATACCGCCGCAAGGTGATGTCCCCAAGGGTGACGAAACTGCTGGGCGACACGTTCCGGGAGGTCTGCGAACGCTTCGAATGCGAATTGGAGGAGTTCGAGACCGACAAGGACCATGCGCATCTCCTCGTGGCCTATCCACCGAAAGTCCAGCTCAGCAAACTCGTCATGAGCCTGAAGACCAACGGCAGCAAACGCGTCCGGGAACATGACTGGCCCGAGGTCAGGCAAGCCTTGTGGGGTGACCACTTCTGGTCGCCAAGCTACTGCATCGTGAGCTGTGGCGGAGCGCCACTGGAAATCATCAAGCGATATATACAGGACCAGCAGAAGCCAAACAGAAAGTATGTGAGGCGGTCTTGACCCCCTCCCTCACGGAAGGGGATTGCGACCGCAACTGTTCAACCGATACGCACGGCGACAACTCCCGGAGCGTAATTATCTGCTTCGATACCCATCCGACGAAACTCATGCTCGACGGACATCGCGTTAACCCCATCAGGCAACTCAAGCACCGCTTCACGAACCGTGTACTCGTATTCGGGCCCATAGAACCTGCCGAGCACGTTCGTACGCTCGCTTTTCTTGACCGCATCGAACTTCGCCGCGACAGCGGCAAGCTCGTCCGGGGTCGCCGCACGCTTAAGCTCCTTGCGCACGAAATCCGTGTCACGCGGCAAACATCCGAAATTCTGGGCTGCCTCGAACCAGCCGGCATTCATCTTGCGTTCCGAGTCCTCCCCCGCGAACGGATCATACGGCACCGGCGTCGGTTCCGGATTGGTCTTGTCCAACTGGCGCCTGAACACGTCCTTCTTGCACCATTGGTCGCCTATCCGCACATAGGTGGATGGCAGTCCCTCAACGTAGGCGATTTCATCCACGAGGTACATGCCACGAACCATTTCGAACGATTTGACGCTTCCGCTGCGCCGATGGTCGGGATACTGCTCCTCCTTGTCAATCAGCCAGACGCCGCCGATTTTCTTGGCGCTTTTCAGGGAACCTCGTTGAGCGAGTTTTCTCACGCTGACGGGCTGCTTGTGGTGGAGGGCGGCGTATTCGTTGACCGTGATGTACTGGCTCATCTTTCCTCTGCCTTTCAATCCTTGATGGCCGGAATATCGGCCACATCATGCTCCTGCAGCCAAGCCACGCATTCCTCGGCCCGTTCGCGGCTCACATAGTCGTATACGTATCCGGAGCCACCCTCGTTGTACATATCGTTGTCGCGCTTCCAAAGCTTGCGGGCCTCGGCTTCGGTCAGCGGTTTCTCGTTTTGGTGGTTGTATCGGCTGATGACATCGATATGGCGTTTGATGTTGTTGTCGAGAATGCTTTGGGCTTTCACTGCGACGGCCTCACGTACCTTGCCTGCCAGTGCAATCGCCTCGTCGCGTTCGATGTGATAGTAGGTGGTGGTGGGGTGGCTTGCGGAAATTCGACGTTCCTTGTGCGCTTCGATCCAGTCGCGAATGACCTTGTGCATTTGCAACTCGTAATCATCATGTCCCAGCCCCAGTGGTTCGCCAGCCTGGAATGCGTCAAGCTGCCAGCATTCCACGCTTAGTTCTTCGGCCAGCGATTCCCCGTGGTCCAAGCTCAGGATAATCACGTATTCCGGATCCCAGTCGAATGCCTCGCCTGTGCAGATGGAGTCGGCGCGCCTGATCCCATAGCTGAACGGCATTCGCTGGTCATACCACGCGACCAGGTCACCCACGTTGAGGTCGGGCAGGTTGACCGGGTATTCCTTCTGCAGATTGAGGATATGTTCGCGGTGTTTGCGTTCCTCGTTTGTTTTCCGCTTCCGTTCTCGACGTACGAGTTCGGCTACCAAGGCGTCCTTGTTGGCGCGAATCTCTTCTTCGGCACCTGGCTTGCCTTTGTATTTCCATGCTTGGAGTCCTATACGGCCGTCGCAGGCTTTGTACAGTTCGATCCGGTATTCCCTGATCATCTCGTCGAGGGTTTTCATGATGGCTTCCTTTCGCTAATATACCTATATTATATCTTTTGCGATACATTAGCGAATCAATGTGTCAACCCAACAAAACCCGAGACACAGCATCCTCACCAGACAACCCGGAATCCAACAACCCAGCCAAACGAGAAGCGACACGATCAGCCTCAACACCAATAAACATGCCATCCATCCAATCGGACATCAGCCTCCGAACATGCTCGCAGTCGGCGGAATGCGCGTGACACGCAGCCCCCTTGCCCTCGTCCACCACCTCGGCCTCAAGCGGCATATCCCCGGCCTCGTTCTGCTTGACCGGTCGAATCGGAGCATCGGTGCGAGGATAATACTTGATCCCATGCCTGAACGGTTCGGCCTTCAAATTCGGAGCCGCCTCCAAGACATTCGACAACGCCTGCTTGAACCTGCGTCGGAAATCCTTCACCGGCAGGCCGGTACCCTCGAACTGGTCATACAGCTGACGCCATGAAACGTAGGCGACGTGGTCGAGCCGGTATGTGCGGTATGTCAACCATATATAGACGTCCAGCGCCCTTGCTGATTTTCCCAGACGCGAGATGATATCCATGCTGAGCGGGACGCTCGGCTTCGCCAGTTCGGCCCACATCTCGTCGGTGAACTGGATTGACGCGATGATGTCCTGTTCCGGCCTGAACTGCGTCCGACCTTTTCTGGCGACGGTGAACGGCGTGCATTCGCCCTTGTTCTCGCGATTCTCGTCGGTGTTCATGATGGAGATCGATGTTCGCGCCAAGTTCATCAGCATGTCCTCCGTCTCCTTCTGACAGCCGGAATGGTTCGAGATTCCGGTGTTGTCGCAGAATTCCTGGAAGCTGCCACGAAAGACAACAGTGTGGGTGTCCTGATCCACGTCGGGATTGTTCTTCATGCGAATCATGGACTGCACGTAGAGGAAGATTAGTCGCGGGGTTTTCCCGTAGACCCATTCTTCGGGTCGGCTGGGGGTTATGCGCACGGTTTCTCGCCCGTTTGTTCTCTCTATGTAGGATGCGCTTGGTTTTGACACGGGGAAGAGGGAGAGTTTCGCCATGAGAGGTGGTGCGCCCGTGTTCATTTTCGTTGTGGTGATGGCGTTATTATTGGTCATGTGGTCGCTCCGTTTCAGCGATTGCCAGATACCCGGCCGGTACGAACGGTGCGGGTATCTTTTTTCTTTTCGTCGTTATTTTACCGCGTTTTTCTTAGAATTCTGACACCTTTCTTAGAATTCTGACACCAAATTTAGAATTTGGACACCAGTTTTAGAATTCTGACACCTTTCTTAGAATTCTGACACCATCTCTGCGAATGCCATCGAACCATACCTCGATTGCCTGCGATCAGAGCGGTCACAGCCTTAGAATTTTGACACCCTCGCTTAGAATTTTGACACCGACTCTTAGAATTTTGACACCCTCGCTTAGAATTCTGACACCGACAGGGCCTCTCAGCCCTTATGGCAGTAGGGCTAAGCGGCACCCCCAAGTGATATTACAAGTGATATTACAAGTGATATTACAAGTGATATTACCGATTTGCGCCGTAAAGCCCCTGGCTTTAGCCATGGGGATATAAGGCGCTTTGTTTTTTTTGGTGTTTGGGCGTGTATCGTCTTTCCGAATTTAATTAGATAGCTTCCTGCTGTATAATTGTTTTCGTGAGGTACAAAAGCAATCGGAACGTGGTGTACTCATGCAAATACCATGTCGTGTGGTGCCCGAAATACCGTCGCCGCGTCCTTGTGAACGGGGTTGATGAACGGTTGAAGGACATCATCCGCGAGGTATGCGCCGAGATACACGCGGACCTGATCGAGATGGAGGTCATGCCCGACCACGTGCATCTGCTCGTCGAGGTAGACCCCCAGTACGGGATACACCGGGCGGTGCGCCTGATCAAAGGCAGGTCATCCCGATTATTGCGTGGCGAATACCCGTGGCTGAAAAGCCGGCTGCCCACGCTGTGGACGAACTCGTACTTCGTGTCCACGGTGGGCGGCACCCCGTTGAAGACCGTCAAACAGTACATAGAGAACCAGAAGCACGTGTAAGGAAAGGAGGTTCCCGCTCATGGTGGACATGGGATACCGGTTCCGCATCTACCCGAACCAGAGGCAGCGGCAGCTGATCGAACGCACGTTCGGCTGCACACGTTGGGTGTGGAACCATTTCCTCAACAAGCGTCAGATTGAATACGCGGAGACCGGCAGAAGCTCGCGCGCGTTCAGGCAGATGAAGGATTTGCCAAAACTCAAGGCCGCAAACCCGTGGCTCAGAGAGGTGGACTCCGTCAGCCTGCAGGCCGTCCTCCAGCATCTCGACCGCGCGTACGACAACTTCTACCGGCGCATCGCATCGAAGAAGAAAGGAGGATACAAAGGAACCGCCGGCTATCCGAGGTTCAAAGGCAAGCACGACAGACACCAGTCATACACGACTAAAAACGTCGGCCACACCGTGTATGTGGTGGACGACAAACACGTGCGCCTGCCCAAACTCGGCATGGTCAAAGCCAAGGTCAGTCGCCCCGTGACCGGCGTAGTCAAATCCGCGACCGTCAGCCGTAATCCCGCCGGTGAATACTACGTGACTATCAAATGCGCCGGCGTATGCCGGCATATGGAACCAGCTCCCGGAGAGTCGATTGGCATCGACCTCGGATTGAAGGACTACTGCATCACATCGGAGGAGGTGAAACATCCCAACCACCGGTATCTCAAGCAGAGCGAGAAACGACTGCGACGCGCAAAACGGAAACTGTCTCGAAAACCAAAGGGCGGTGCCAACCGTGAAAAACAGCGCATCAAAGTCGCCAGACTCGAGCAGAAGGTGGCGCGCCAGCGGCGCGACACGCTGGACAAACTGTCCACCATGCTCGTCCGCAGGCATCCGGTCATCTGTATGGAAACCCTCATGCCGAAGAACATGGTCAGGAACCACAAGCTTGCCAAGCACATCAGCGACGCGGCATGGGGCGAGTTCACGCGCATGCTCGACTACAAGGCCGACTGGTACGGTCGCAAGGTGGTCCACGTGGACAGGTTCTATCCGTCCAGCCAGCTCTGCCACGACTGCGGATACCTCAACCCGGAGGTCAAGAACCTCGATGTGCGCGAATGGACATGCCCGCAATGCGGCGTGTTCCACGACCGGGACATCAACGCGGCCCTTAATCTGCGCGGCGAAGGCCTGAGAATCCTCAACCAACTCGAACCAGCCGCATAACACATAACTGAACAAAAGGTAGGGCGGGACACGTCCGAACCAAACGCTTGCGGAGACCCTGTAAGCCCTTCACGGACTCGAAGGCAACCGGTCGATGAAACAAGAATCCCCCGGCTTCAGCCGTGGGGAGTGTCAAAAACTCTCTCTTAATCTCTCTCCCCACTTCGACTTGCGATCCACCGGGATGCCGCTGACGCGGCAGATGCCACCGTTTTGCCGTGTGGGGAGGAATCACGGCCTTCCTATTCCCACATTATACGCGAATGTGGTAGAATCAGCCTTATGAGTCAGAAAGTCGTGTTGGAACGTGTGACGTTGGACGGTGCCAAACCGTTCATCGGTTATACCGACCAGCATGACCCATGTTCCGAAAAGCTTTACGCGAATACCGGCAGTCAGGCAATGGAATGGCTGTGCGACGCTTGGCGATACCGGTTCAATCAGCTGCGTTCCAACCGTTGCAAATACGGTAAGGACAAGACTCTCATCCCCATTGGCGGCACGCCCGACACTCGTAGCGTCAGCCAGTCCCGGAAAGAATGCTCTTGGCTAACCGCAGTGCCTTCCCTTATCTTGGAATCCCCGACCAGAATCGAACGGGTCGAATGGTTCACCGCCGTGCAACGACGCAAGACCCTATTAAGCAAACGGTTGAAGCCGGGACGAATGCCCCGGTTCAAATCATACAAGCGTGACGGGCAGCGTTTCGTCTGCTGGCACAACGGGGGACGCAACGCCGTATACCGTCGGGTCAACCGCAACCACGGCATCATAACCATCACCGGACAGAATCCCAAAGGCATGTCATTGCCGGGCGAACCGTTACGCTACCGCATCCTCCTGCACGTGCGAGTCAGCCAGCCGATACGCGAATACACGGCCATCCAAGTGGATTGGACGAACCGCACCGTCGTGTTCAACAACACCCCAACGCCCGTCAAGCATGAGCCGACCGGCAGGGCGGTCGGCATCGACCGTGGATGCGTGCACGCCGCCGCCGACTCCGACGGACGGTTCATGGACCTGCCGAAAGACAGGTTGAAGGCCATCGACCGTGAAATCAGGAAACGACAGAAATCCCAAGCCCGCAGGATCGGGAACGCGGGATACTCCAGCGAACGGGAGTATGTGGCCAGTGGCAAGATCAGCCGCGCATACCGGAAGACGCGACTGGAAATCAGGAGACTGCACGCGAAATCCAAGCGCATACTGGACGACGTGTACCAGAAGTACACGACCCGGCTCGTACGCGAGAACGACCTGATTGTGTTGGAGAACCTACGGTTGGCGAACATGAGCCGCCGCAACAAGCCTGTTCCCGACCCGTTGCATGAGGGCAAATACCTCCCCAACGGGCAGGACGCGAAACGCGGACTCAACCGGAGCCTGAGACAGGCGAGCATGGGACGACTCGCGTCCATGCTCGCCTATAAGACCAAACTCGCTGAAGGCGTGGGCATGATACTCGTCAACCCCGCCTACACGAGCCAGACATGCAGCCGATGCGGGCATGTGGACAAGAGGAACCGCGAGAGCCAAGCGGTCTTCGTCTGCAAGAAATGCTCGTACACGGCGAACGCCGACGTGAACGCCGCCCGGAACATCCTCGAACGGGGATTGGACACGCTCGCCGTCACGTCGGAAAACCTGTGGGGCGCGGACGGCACCCCGGTCGAACAGGGACGTAAGACCAACGGAAACGCTACATGCGAATCCGTGGCGGTCTCTTAGAGACCAGAACCTCTCCCACCGCAAAACGATAGGAGGAATCCCCCGGCTTCAGCCGAGGGGAGGACGTCAAACGCTCTCCTGCACCTGTTTCAACCTCGGAACAGAAGAATCCAGTCGGTTCGCTTGCCAGCGAACCTCAGAGCAAACAAAAAGACTGAACCTCGGACGAACAGGATTGCCGTACTCGTTTTTTCCAGTATCGGTTAATTTCAATAAATCTTCGGTTAATAGCAAAACTCGAAGATAGATTGAAAATCATGGCAAGCAGAAACAGCAGGAGCAGAACACAGACCCGTCCTATATCGAGTGGCGTCTGGTTTTCGCTGTTTCTTGTCTTTGGAATTATCCTCTGGTTCTTTTGGCGCCTGCCCTTGGTCCCGTTCCTTTGGCTTGGCATGCTCGCCGGAGGAATCACACAACAGTATCCGGTCAACGCTTCCGGCAGTCGCAAGGATCCCCCATCCGACAAACAGATGATGGTCTACCACCGTTGGAAGGACATGCTTGCCGGTCTCATGCCGAATGCGGATTGGCTGGAGATTCGACGTGTTTCCTGGTGGATGGGCTGGATGGCCGGCATGCTATTGGGATTAAACGGTGCCGTCTGGATTGCCCTGGTGGATGGCCTGTTCGGTTTCATGCTCGCCCAAGGCTGGTCGCATTACAGGAATCGGCGCGTTGACCGTAGGCATGTCTACAAGGGCGTCAGTATTCCGGCGTTCCTGACCAAATCGCCCGTCTGGGCGCGGCTTTTGTCTGTCTCCATGCCATTGCTGGTTTTCGCCGGGGTCCTGGTTTTCGTGTTGACGGGATACATGAGCTGGCTGAGCGCTGTGACGCTTCCGGGGTTCGTGTTCCTGCTACTCGTCTGGCTGTTGGGGCGCAAACCGCAGTCCCGGTACTGGCGTGAGCTGGTCGAAGGGCAACAGCTGCTTGACGGCTGGCTTGCCGGGGACGATTTGCAGAAGGCATGGTCGGGAGCCTACCTGACGCAGGTCAACAAAATCGGTTCTTCGGATAATCCTCTGATCGTCTACCGGATTCGTCTGCAGGGGTCGGACGGGAAGCCTCGCTCGAACGAAGGAGTTTTCAAGCTCGGCGTGGAAGCGTTGCGGGCGCCGGCATTGGCGGACGGATACCGTTTCGTGTGTCTACTGTCCGCCAAGCAGAAGAAGAAAGGGGCGGAACAGTTCGACCCGTCCAGTGTCCGTCTGGCGCTTGGCATGGACGAATCCTGCATCCCCTCCATCGCGGAGAGAAAGGCCGGCGAAGGTCTTGCCTCTCTCGTCGCCGACATCGCCTATGCGCAAACCGCTTTCATCTGGCATAAACGCGCCCCGTTGACGTTGGCTCATGATGTGAGCGCCGACGACAGTAAAGCCGCCTGGCTGTTGGAGATCATCACCCCACCGCAGGGCGGGGATTCCATCGACCGCATCAGCTTCGACTGGCTGGAGGGAGAAGGATCTCCTGCCGAGACTCTGCGGATGCCGGTGTTCGCCGACCTGCAGGACAAGTTCCACCTGGTCGCATTCGACGATGCGAAACTATCCGACAAGGGCAACAAGTGGCGGCCGGACGGCATGACCCACAAGAAAGCCTTTGACGATTACATCACCATTTCCAAACGGTTCAAAAGCGACCAGTCCGCTTGGGTCAAATGCCTCCCGTCGAAACTCAATCCACCGGCACCCATCTACGACTATGAGAAAACCCAGGACTGCGACGGCTGGCAACTGCATTACCTGCCATTGGTACTCACCGCACCAGCCACGCCGGCCGACTACGAGCGTTGCGACCTTGGCCCATTGCAGCCGGAGGCACGGTTCATCGGACTCGTGGACGAAGGCTCCGACATGGCCGGACTGATCTGGTCCACCGGAAGCGCGCCCGTACGCATCGACCAGCTGACCGGCAACACCCCCCTGCACCGCAAATATGCGGAAGCGCTGATATTCAAAACCCTCATCGACGTGCTTCCCGCAAAAGCGTCCGTGAACATCACGGCCTGCACTCCGCAAAGCAAAGACAAGCCGATTTGGAGCATCCAATTCCAATTAGGCAACGGCGCGACCGTGGAAGACGCCCGCAAACAGTCCGCCAGAATCCAATCGTCGGTCGGGGCGAAACATATTTACTGGGAATGGCGGTCAGCCGACAGCGCGACCGTATGGCTGTGCGACGACCCGTGCCTGGATGTCAGGGACATCAGCCACTGGAATCGCAGATCAAAGCAAAAGCATCTCATCGAACTCGCCTTAAGCGACTCGTGGGGCGTGGCCGGAGTCAGCGATCCCAGCGGGCGCACCCCCGATGTGGTCAGCCTCGGCGCGTTGCCCAGCAACCATGATGTGTTGTTGGCACGATTCCAGATTCCGGCCGGGTTGGACGTGGACAAGCCCTCGCGGAACATCGGCAAATTCCTGACCAGCGCAGACTACGCCTACGGGCGCATCCTCCCGCGCGGCGAGGAACACGGTTCGAACCTGTACGACATGGTGCTGGCGAAACGCAGCCCGTTCCCCACCATGGTCAACGCGGACTGGGATTTCGCCCGCCAGTCGAAACCACGCATGTTCCCGTTGGGCGTGGACGATATGGGCAAACCGGTCTACTGGAGCATGAAGGACACGTTCCATCTGCTCATCAGCGGAAAATCCGGAACCGGTAAATCATCCATCGCGCAGATCGTGGTCGCCGAAGCGCTGCTCAAAGGTCATGACATCATCCTCATCGACCCATCCAAAGGTTGCATCGACTTCACTCAATGGGCGAAACCGTTGGCGTTGGCGTTCGTCGGCTTGGGGCAGATGCGTGAGACCGAAGCCGTCATCGCCTGGCTGCGCGACGAGATGGCACAACGGGTGAAACTGTTCAGCCGGTATGGTGTCGGCAGCATCTACGATCTCGACAAAAGCCAGCTCAATGAGGAAGAGCTTGCCCACACGAAACCCATCGACATCGTGTTCGACGAATTCAACAGCTACCTGCAAGAGGCCGGCAAGACCACGCAGAACCCGAACAGGGACATCCAGCTGGCCAACGACAATGCGGCCGTCAGCGCGACGAACAATTCGATACGACGCACCATGAGCGCTCTCGGCAAAATCGTCGTGCAGGGGCGTACCGCAGGCATCAGCGTCATCCTCGGAGCCCAGCGTCTGACCATGGACGACATGAAGCCGTACAACGCGAACGCGTTCTTCCGTTCGCTCGGCCGAATCCTCCTGGGCATGGACTCCACGGCGGGTATCATCAGCGCGCAGAACCTCAGAGAGGCGAACCGGCTCCAACAGTCGTTGAAGGGCGAAGGCGGGAAAATCCCGCAGGGCCGCGGAATCTTCGAAACCGCGCAAGGCGAACTGCTGGCCGTCCAAACATGGTGGTCGGGAGGCCAAGAAAAGTTGGCGGAACTGTTCGCCGACCGCACTCCCCCGCAACCCATCGACTATTCGCGGTTCATGCCATCCGAAGCGGAAACCTACGGCGAAGTGTCCGAAGACGAACTTTCCAAGCTGCTCAGCCAAGGAACGGATCCACAGACAGCCGGCGAGGAAATCAACGACATGGACGAACTCCACGACATGCTCCACCACCCAGACAACAACGATGCCGATTCCGAAGACGGGGACGACATCGAAGAAGTCGACTGGTAGCCAAACACAAAAGGGGAAACAACATGCTCATCAACCTGGGAACAGACGTTCACGGGAAAAACCTTGGATGGGACACGTCCACGGGAACGCCACTCACCATCACCGGGCCCGACGGAAGCGGGAAAACCATGCTGCTTGACAGCATCATCCGACAGGCAGATTCGGACGGCACGCTCGTAACCTTCACCGACCAGTGGGATAGCATCCCACCCTCCCCCACCATCATGTGCGGACGCTACCGGCAACCCTATGAGCTACTGGAAATAGTGCAACGGGTCAGCATGGAACAGCGACGGCGCATCAAGGGCGAACCCGAGCCGGTCAAGCCGATACTGCTCGCCTTCGATGACTATGACGTACACAACGGCTACCTGGACATGAATCTGCTGAACGTCAACAGTCAAATCTCCGACGAGCTCAGCCGAATCATCGAAATGGCACCCGGAACGAACGTCAACGTGGTCATGGTCCGCAGCAGCATTCACCCATCCACAGTGGGTCAAAAGCTCTACGACCGGCTTATCGCCGGCAACCATGTGCTATTTCATCCGGCCGGACAGCTCGACCCGCACACGCAACCTCTTTTCCACGTCGAAAACACCCGTGAAGCCGAAACCCTCACCTATCTCAACCGGCATTTGGACTTCAAACAGGCCCGCAATTGCCTGTACGAAACATCAGACAGGCCACTCCGGGCTTTCCATACCCCCATCTACAAGAGAAAGGAAAACTGATGGCCGACCGTCGAAAGAAAATCCCTCTCGAAAAATTCTTCCCCAATGGTTTTGATAAAACCAATCCGGACGACATGATCAAACTCACCGTCCTCATCCAAGAGAAAGCCGCAAAGAACCCTGAGTTTGAAGGCTACAGCGTATTCAGCGTCGATTCCGACAACCGGTACGCGATCATCGCGCCGATGGATATGGATTCCGATGATATCAACAACGGAATCAAAGCCGTCAGACTCAGCAACAGCGAATGCGCGGACACGGCTTCCCAGAAGAAGACGGTGCAGAACCTGGAAAGCCAACCCCAGTACGAAGGCTATTCCGTCGTCGATTTCGTTCGAATCAGTTCCAGCGAATTCCTTGTGTTGCTCCAACAGTTGGACGAGAAGGCCGCAGCCACCCGGCGTATATTCGCGAACGTTCTCAAGGTCAAGCCTTGGGAAATTCGTATCTCACGTACTCCTGAGAACGGTTGGAAAATCCGCATCAAGGAGAACACCGTCACCTATCAGGCCTCCGTATACGACAAGCGAATGCAGGAAGCCGTCGAAGTGGTCGGCAAAAAAGGCTGGTTCTTCAAGGCCGACCCCGAAAAAGGCGTCATCATGGTGTATCCCGGCACTCCCCCGACTTTTCCTGCGATGATAACCTGCCCGAAACAGCTGATCGGTAAAAACGACCTACGTCACGCCTATCTGGGCATGAAGCTGCCCGAACGAGGCCGCGAAACCGGCGACTGGCTGTCACTCGACTGGAAGTCCGGCCCGGGAATCATGGTCGCCGCCGCAGCCAACAGCGGGAAAAGCGTTGTCATCAACACGCTCATCGCCGCCGCACTGGAAGCCGGATTCCAGCTTGCCATCTGCGACGACGAGGACAAGAGCGTCGATTTTCAATGGTGCCGCCCATGGGTCATCACCCACGGCTGGGGTTGTGACAGTCCCGAATCGGCTGCCGCGACGTTGATTCATGTGCTTGAGATCTGCTCCTACCGGTCGAAACTCATCAAACAGTACGGTGTCGAAAACTGGTGGGGGCTTCCCAAGGAAGAACAGGAAAAGAACCCCCTGCTGCTGCTTGTGTGCGATGAGGTGGCCCAATGGGCCGGAAGCGTCACCATTCCAAAGGTCAGCAAGGACAATCCGATGCGCATCCGAGCCGAGTATGAGGCAAGCATCCATGCGGCGAATATCACGTACGCGATGAAGATCACCCAGAAAGCCCGGTTCTCCGGTGTCTGCTTCCTGTTCTGCGGACAATCGACCCGCCTGCAGGACGGTTTCGACCCCGGTATGCGAGTCAATCTGACCACGGTCATCTCCCCTACCCTGCAACCCTCCACCGCTGTCGAAGAGCTGCTGGGAGGAGCGAAGGACTTCCCCGAGATACCGGAAAACATCATGCAACCGGGAATCTCCAGAGGAGCCGGCCTTATCAGGCTTCCCGGCGTGAAACCCGTCATCTACAAGGGCTTCTACGAGGAGAACCAGAAGCAAAGGAAATCATACAGCGATCTGCTGCGTGAACGTCTGACCGCAATCCGACCGCCGGAAGGCGACATGAACTCGGGACACTGGTCATGGGATGAAATCGTAAATGCCCTGCCAACCGCCGCAGAAAAACCAGATGACGGCATGATTGACCCCGGCGGGGATGAGGACGACGGGTTCCCCACAGACGGTTTCGGCGAGGACGGGCGTGATGTCGCAGACCGTGACAAGCCGTTGAAGGGTGCCGCCGCTGCGGCGCATGCGAGCAAACTGTATGCGGCTGGCGTTGATGTGCCGCACATGAGCGCCATCGATGCCGCTATGAATATCGGGCGCCTATCTGCCGAAAAAGGTCTATGACATAGGATGTGTTGATGTTGGCGAAGGATGATGATTGGCTGACGGCGGGGAATCAGTTGGATGATTCCCTGTTGATGGATGATTTGTGGGATGATGATGCAGCTCCACAGGATGACAAAGGCACAGCGTCACATTCCACTGGTTCCACATTCCCACAGGACAATGCGGAAGCGCTTCCACAGAAAGGCGATGGTGCAGGAAGTAGTTCCAATGTACCCACAGTTCCGCAATCCAACAGGGAATCCATTCCCGGTGAAAATGCGAACACGTTTCCACAGTATTTTGATGACTCATTTCCACAGTCTGACGAAAGCACAACCCATCAGTCCGACAGCAACCCATTTCAACAGGAAGACGTAGACCCATTCCAACAGGATGACAGTCAATTGTCTACACAGGAGAAAGAGGAATCGTTTTCACGTTCCAATGATTCCACTGTTTCACGTTCCAACAGCGCATCACTTTCACAGGAAGACGCGGAAACGATTCCTCATTCCACTGAACACACAGTTCCACAGTCCGACAAAACGACAGATTCGCAGGACAGCAAAGGCACAGCTTCACGTCCCATCAGGACGACAGCCCCCCAGAACACTGTCGACCCAGTTCAACAGGACACTGCGGATACGACTCCACAGGAGAATGCGGAAAACCCCGATCAGATAGACCTACTCGCCAACGGCTACGACCCGTTCAAGGAATTCATCGACTCAGCAGAAGACCATAACGACAAGAAATCAGAAGAACAGTCTGCTGTTTCCGCATTTCCGCAGAACAATGAGGAAACACGGGAACAAGGAAAAGGCCCGGAGGAATACGACCCGTTCGAGCAATTCGACCTGCAATCGGACGATTCCAGCGAACCGACAACGGAACAGAACGAACGTCGAGACGACAACATCATTCAAGACAGTTCCGCAGATTCAAAGAAAAACGTTGATATGCAGGAACAGGGAGACATTGAAACTGTTTTCCCATCCAATGTTCCTATGCAAAATCAATGGAACAGCGAAACAGAAGAACAGTATGACAGTTCGTCCTTCCAACAGGAAGACAGTTCCCCAGTAAGACAGGACACTGGCGAAACATACCCGAAGGACACGGACTCTGCGGATCCATTCGACCTTTGGGATGACCCATCCGAACCTCCGGAGGGGGGACCACAAACATCGTCCCCATCCGCCGGAAGCCTTGGCGCGGATGATTACCCAACGCAAACATTCCAGACGGGAGATGACTTTTGGAGCCAGACGGACGACGAATCGAACGATCAGTGGAATACAGGCCAGCAAACGAATGGCATGCCCCCGCAACAATTCGACAATCCGCCATTCCCACAGGAAAATGTCTTCCCAGTTGAACACCAGTATGATTCCCCATTCCCACAGGAAAACACTGATACAGAAAATAGGGGAAATGGTGGAACGCTGATAAAGATTATCGCAGTCGCGGCCGCCATACTCATAGGCCTCGGAGCACTGATAGGCGGGGGAGCGTACACCTATCACGCATACACCACTCACGTCGCGGAACAGCAGGCCGAAGCCGACCGCAAACAGCGCCAACAATCCCTGGTGAAGGCACAGAACAAATGGGACGGGAGGAAACGGAAGGCCGATGACCTGGTCTCCACGATCAAAGCCAGTCCCGTCGCGGAAAACAGCGACGTGCAAAAAGCCATGGAAGCCCTCCAGAAAACAACCACAGGGAATCCGATGACTGAAAAAGACATCACATCGGCCCTGGAAAAACTGGACGGCGAATATGAGAAAACCAACAGAACCTACACGGATGCAATGCAGGCAAAAGCCAAGGAAACCAGAACGACACTCGACGGTCTGGTACAGCAGGCAAATGGTCTTGCTGACGCTCCTGACGGCAACGACAAGAAGCAGATGCAAAGCCTCGCATCCCAGTGGAAAAGCACGGAAATAACGTCTGACAACCTGTCCGACGCTATTTCGGCTTCGACCGAGCTGAAGAACCTCATCTCCAAAGTGGATAAAGCCAAGAAGGATGCGGACGCGAAGAAGAAAGCCGAGGAAGAGGCCAAAGCAAAAGCGGAAGCGGAACGACAGGCCCAAGCCCAACAGGAGCAGCAGCAGGCGCAGCAGCCTCAGCAGAATCCATACGGGAACATGTACTACTGGGGCGGGGGATATGGTTCGACTGGTGGATCAACCGGCGGATCAACCGGCAACAGTGGGGGAGGGGTATCCCCGCAACCGCAGCAGGAGACGCCACCCAAGGGCAACAGTGGCGGCAACGTCGGCTGAAAAAAACGGAAAAGCCGAGGCAATTGACCTCGGCTTTCCCGTTAATCCCATCGTTTTGCCGTGAGGGTGCCCCCGCCTTTAGGCGTGGGGAGGACGTCAAACATCAGAACATGTCGGGATAATCCTCATCGTCCACGTCATCATCTTCAACCTCGACAGGAGCCGGCTTACGACGGCCCCGCGAAGAGGTCTTCTTCGGACGATGGCGCGGAGCTTCCTCCTCGTCCTCGTCCTCGTCCACGTCATCATCTTCAACCTCGACAGGCTTCGGACGACGACGGGAAACGGCAGCCTTGCGACGTGGCTTGACCGCGATTTCACCGGTATCCTCGTCCACCTCATCATCGGAATCAGCCTCATCGAAGTCAGTATCCGCAAGAAGGGCCGCCTCATCATCGGCCTTGGAAGGCTTTGCGTTCACATGCTTGTCTCGCCAAGCGATAAGAGCCTCGATATCCTCATCGGTGAAGTCCTCATCGTATTCGAAGCTTCCATCTCGCACGCCTCCGCCAACAATCGTGAGATTATCCAAACGATAGCTGACACCGCTACCGGTCTGAGTCTTCCACGCACGTGCCGTAACCGAAGCCTGCACGTTCTGACCGGGATACACCAGCTTATCCCATAAGACCTTGACTTCCTTGGCCTTGGCATCACGCTCCTGAGCCTCCTCAAGATTGCGCGTCGCCTCCAGAACGAGCGTCTTCGCCTCCTCCCGAGCGTCTTCATCAGCCGTAGCGTAAGCGGCTCGGGCATCATTAAGATTGGCTTGAGCGGCCTGAATGTCCTCCTTTGTCCCGAGAATCGGTTCGGGGAGCTCACGCAGGATTCCTTCATCGTCGATGTAGCGGATTCCGGGACGACCAGCCTTGGAGCTACGACTGAAGTTCACATAAAAATGGTTGGCTCGATTCGGATATTTATCGGTCATGAGGACGGTTTTATCACCGTCAAGGATTTCATCCTCGTCGGCATCCTTGAGACCGTCATTGGAAACGATACGATCCTTCTTGCCCCATTTCTTCAAGGCGATGGCGTTGGCTTCCGCATTCTTGCTCAGCTTCTGAAGGATTCGGACGGTTCGCATGTGATCGGGGTCATCCTTGTCGAGAAGCACAGGGAACCCGTATGCAGGCGTGCTTTCGTTTTTCTTCTTATCGTCCTTCTTGGCGGACTTGTCATCGTCCTTGTTTCCCTTGAATGCGACCGCCTCGTAGAGCTTGGGCCATCCCATCTGGATGACTCCGGTTTTCGCGTGAGTTAGCAGTTCTGTTGCCATGATGGTTCCTCCTTGACGATTTGACGATCGCTCCACAGTGCATTGAGGATGGGAGTTTTCGTCTTCTCTTCTTTTTTTCTATGTGGACATATTCAAATATACGCAGTTATCTGAACATGTATATTATTCGGCGTGTTGCCTTTATTTCCAAGGCGTTTCTCCTTGTTAGAGAATGCTGAAAAACGCAGTTTTCTGCATGTTGTACAATGGGAGCGTGAACACAACCAGAAGACTGGACGACACCAGTCCGACCACTGCATCCAGGAGAGGCGAATGAACCAGCTATCAATCAGACGCCTGCGCCAGCTAGCAGGAAAAACCAAAAACGAGATAGCCGACCTGCTGGGCATGAGCGTCAACACGTACAGCAAGTACGAGGACAACCCCATGAGCCTGTCCTACGCCGCATACCATCAGCTCATCGAATATCTCGAAACAGCAATCCAAATCAGGAAAAAACTGGAAAAGGAGCAACCTATGAACACCCCCATCAAAGCGAAAGTCCGATTCGTCGCACCCGACGAAGACGACGAGGACCGTCTCAGCGACTACACAGTGCCGATCCCCGAAGGACTGACCGAGGAATTCCACCCCTCGCAACCCGTCACACCGAAGCAGCTCCTCGACTGGGAAACCAAGAACAAGGAACCATACCCGGGTTATTCGGAGGAATTCTTCAACTGGGAGAACGCTTGGGAAGAGGTCAACCGCGCCCAGCAGAAAGCCGATGGCGGATATCTCCACCTCTCCGACCCGGTGCCCGTCAGCCCGGAGTTCGACGAGACGACCGGAGAACCCATCACCTACGACGAGCCTCACGTCGTCGTGGACTCGGAAAGCGGCAACACCAGCGTGTACGTCGACGAGGCTGACATGTCAGCCCAGGAAATCGCCGAATCCGATCCAGTGAACAACAAGTAGCCTCCCCACATACCGTTCCGGCATGCTCCGTCCATAGGCATGCCCGGAACTTGAATCCAAGAAGGAAAGACACCAATGGCCTACGCGAAAATCATCGACATCGACGACCCCGGCTACTTCCGGTTGAAATCAATCGACCAAAGCCAATTGAAACAATTCCTGAAAAACCCGGCCGACTGGGCATATCACCGTCTCAACGACGACCACAAGCCCACCGACGCCATGAAGTTCGGTACGGCGTTCCACGCTTACCTGCTCGGCACCAGCGACGTTGTCAGCCTGCCTGAGGGAGAGAGCTTCAGGAGCAAAGACAACCAGAAGTGGCGCGACGAACAGCTGGAAGCCGGCAACATCATCGTCTCCTACAATGACATGCAACTGCTCAAACGCATGAAAGAAGGCATCGAACAGACCAGTCTCATGCCCGAATACCCCGATTACATGGAAATCATCGAACAGGGAACCAAGGAACAGTGCATCGAATGGAAGGACCGTCAAACCGGTCTGATGCTCAAGGCGAAGCCTGATCTGATTCCCGTCGGCACCGATTACCTGGTCGATTTGAAAACCGCTCAGAAGGCCGATGCGGAATCATTCGCCAAGGAAGTCATCAACTACGGTTATCACATTCAGACCGTTTTCTACCGTGCCGCGGTAGCCGCATGCAAGCCGGACGCCTTCGACCGTGGGTCCAAGGCTCCCAGCACCATGCAATTCTGGGTATTCGAAAAAACCGATGCCTGCGACTGGCAGCCGTTCAGCATCAGCGATGACAATCCGATCACGAATCTTGCCGCGACCAGCATCCGCCAAGCACTCTTGGGCATCGCCTTGATGGTCAAGAAAGCCAAGGAGGAAGGCTACGCAGAGAACACTCCAGACCCCGTGGATGCCGCCGCGAAGTATGCGCTCCGACATGGTTTCAACAAGAAGGTCAAGGAGGTTTCGTTCCAGAACTGGCAGCTGCTGACTGCGGAAAACATGCTCTGCGATCTCGCCAGCTGATTGCCTGAGGCTTGACAGGAGAGGACCATCCAGCACGATGATCCTCTCTTCTTTTTTATCAGGTTGCGCCGTAATACCCCTTGCTTTAGCTATGGGGATATAAGGCGCCTCTGCCTTACATAACTACATACAAGCCTGTAAAGCAGGGTATCATAGGAAGCATGGACACCACGACAGCCAAGCGGGCATACAGGTTCCGCTTCTACCCGACGCCGGAACAGGAACAAACACTCCGGCGCACACTGGGCTGCTGCCGCAAGGTGTACAACATGGCATTGGAAGCCCGCTCCGAAGCATGGACGGTCCGCCATGAGAGCGTGTCCTACGAGGATACGAGCCGGATGCTCACCGACTGGAAGAAAACCAAGGAATACGCCTACCTGCGCGAAGTGTCCTCGGTCCCGTTGCAACAGTCGCTGCGACATTTGCAGGCGGCGTACAGGAACTTCTTCGCCAAGACGGGAGACTATCCACGGTTCAAATCCAAGAAGAACGGCGGAGCCGCCACCTATGCCGCATCCGCGTTCACCTGGGATTGGGACAAACGGGAATTGACTTTGGCGAAGATGCGCGAACCCCTTCCCATCCACTGGTCGCGCACACTGCCGAGGAAAGCCCGGCCGTCCACCGTCACCGTGTCCCTGGACCCGTCCGGACGCTGGCACGTGAGCATCCTCGTCGAAGAGGAAGTGAAACATCTACCCGCCTCCCCAAACAAGGTCGGCGTCGATTTGGGCACCGAACACTTCGCCATCCTCAGCACCGGGGAGAAAATCCCCAACCCACGCCACCTCAACCATTACGCGAAGAAACTTGAACAAGCCCAACAAACTCTCTCCAGAAAGCAGAAAGGAAGCAACAACCATCGCAAAGCCCGTCTGAAGGTCGCCAAAGCGTACGCCAAGGTCAAGGACTGTCGAAACGACTTCCTCCACAAGCTCTCGACCCGACTCATCCGTGAAAACCAAACGGTGGTCATCGAAGACCTTGCGGTCGAAAACCTGACCCGACGGTGCGCGCCGAAACCCGATCCGGAACATCCGGGCCATTACCTTCCCAACGGGCAAGCGGCAAAAACCAGTCTCAACAGGAGCATACTCGACACGGGTTGGAGACAATTCCGCACCATGCTCGAATACAAAGCCCAATGGTACGGACGCCAACTGACGGTCATCGACCGCTGGTACCCGTCCAGCCAGATCTGCTCCACCTGCGGATACAACAGCGGCAAGAAACCATTGAACATCCGACAATGGGACTGCCCCAAATGCGGAACCCACCACGACCGAGACATCAACGCCGCCAAAAACATCCTATCCGCCGGACTGGCGGTACGCGCCTGCGGGGACCCTCGAACCGCCGAAGCAACACTTCGGTAGGCGGGGAACAAGTCTCTACAGGAAGATCCTTACCGCGAGGCAAGGAATCCCCCAGCTTCAGCTGTGGGGAGGAAGTCAACGTTTGCTCGTTATACTGAATATGTCCACATACAGTAAAGACGACAGAACCAACGCCAATGCCATCAGCACCTCGAACACGCCGGACAACATCCAGCAATCCAAGAAAACCAGCCAACTACAAACGCGGAGGCTACGCCCACGAGTTCACCATCCCAATCGAATGGTGGAGTACGACCGACACCATACAGACGGAACGCATGCGAGCCAGACGAAGGGCATGGGTGAGGGACTACGCGAAAAACGAATGGCGCAATCTCAAGAAAACAGGAAAAGCCTGGAAAGTGGAACGGTTCATCGCCCTTATCGGCGTAGGCTGTCCAAGCCAGAAAAACATTTTCCCGGCGAGAGCGGCCGAAACCATCAAACCCATCATCGACGGTGGCAGTGATGCCCGACTCTGGGACGACGATGACAGCCAGCACCGGCACAGCACCGTATACATCCAACTGCCAACACCGGCACCAGTCAACCATTACAGGCTGAGCGTGCTCATCATCCCGGTGCCGGAATCAATGCCGAAATACCAGATCACCTCACGTCTCGCATCGAACATCGACCAGCATTGGCGAAATAATCCCAATCCGCCGGCATGGCACGACGGATACTCGGTGTCATTCACGATTCCCGACAAACAGTGGATAACCAGCAACTATACGGATAGTGACCTCATCGCCAGACAGAACGGCGAACGGAAATCAGCCACATGGGGGAGGGGAGGCAGCTTCGGCATTCGGGAACGAGTACGCGCACAACTCATCGAACTGGCCTTCCAACAGTGGAAAAGACAAGCCTACCGTCCGTATGAAAGATTCGCCATCATCGCCGGAATCGCATACCCGTACGGGGTGAAAACCGCCGACCCTGACAATGCGGCGGAAACGGTGAACACCATACTGCATTCGGGAACCCGCATCGGAGCCTGGCCGGATGTGAACAGCCAGCATTGCAGGGGAGTGGCTTTCGTACGTCTGCCGAATCTCATGACGGGAAACCATATGGTCAGACTTTTTGTTTTCCCGGTGCCCGAGAATTTTCAGATGGCGCAGAGCATAGCCGAAAGCTCCATCGACGCTTGGGGCGAACATGATCGGAGGATGCGTTGAACCTGAGACAAGTGCTAGTCCAGACCGTGATAGGACTCATCGCTATCCTCATAGCCGTCCTATATGCGATGTTCATCGTTCCGCAGGACTGGTTCATCGACTCCAGGGAATCAGTCGTCACCATATCGGTCATAATCTGCGCGACCGGATACATCATCACGGTCTGGGCCCGTTATATCCGTCATCTCACACGCCGGAGAATCGATCAACGAATCATCCGCGACGCCGAATCCGAGATGAAAACAGGTCTTTGGCAAAAACCGAAAATTCTTCGAAATGAACCGACCGCAACCATACGATTGGACAGGAAGCACATCCGACAATCTCAGAGAAAGAGCCGATAATGGTATGGACTCCAGCGACACAGCCGCGTGACCCCCTTGGCAGATTCCGTAAAACCAATCTCGTCCCCGGCGAATACACGTACACCACGCGCAGCGGCATCGTCAAGAAATACTATGTCAACGATATGAACCAGCTGGCAGACGGGTCCACCATCCTGCACATGAGCGCCCAAGGCAAGGTGTTCGGCAGTTTCAAGACCCAGAATCCCATCGAACGCATCCACATCATCGGCAACAGCGATATGGAACAGATGGCCGTCGCGGCGTCCGGGGAAACCACATTCGGCGTGATCAACCACAGCAAGGCCGCCCCACCGGATGTGTTCAGCCTCAACCGCGGACATGATTTCCAACCGGTCGGCTCCAACCTGCCGGACGGGGAAACATCCTTTGGGGGAAGAGCGGCTCAAATCACCGGCCGTCCGGACGGGAAAACCTATGACACGTTGAACGCCCAGAAAGCCGAACAAGCCAACCTCGCGGCGTTCGCAGACCCAAGCAACCGCGTCTATTCCGCTGACCCCGGCGACTTCGCCGAAGCTGCGGTCCAAGCCCGGCATTACTACGAGAAGGAGTTCGGGCTCAGCGAATCCCAAGCCCGGGAAATGCCGGTCTACGTGTATGCGGACAAGAACGGCAACGTCACCGTCAAACCCGCCTATAAGGCCGAATCCGTTCCCATGAGCGAACTGGGCATGAAACCAGGAGATCCCGTTCCCGAAGGATTCCACGTGAACGGAGATAATCTCGTCGCCATGGTCGCCCAGAGAAGCCCCAACACCCACGGCGGCAGCGGCAGCGTCCGTCTTCGCGGCCGGGACCTCACTCGCATGACCCGCGCCATGCAGAAAGACGGCATCAAGGACATCAACTTCACTGTTTCCGGTGGCACCAAGGTCTCGGCAAAAAGCGGCAGACCTTTGCAGAACGCCTTGCATTTCCGCACCGACTATATGAACCCCCACAGCGGAGACGACATCACCGTATGGGGTTCCATCGAAGCGAAACAGTACGGGACGCAGCCGGTCAAGGCACGCAGGGAGTTCACCACCAACGAGGAATTCCAAGACTATACGCGCAAGGTGCAAGCAGTCCGTGAACGGGCGGCCGCACCATACGTGGATCCGCAATCCCCACAGGCGGCCGCGAAACTGCTGCGGGCCAAGTATGGGACGAATCGGTTCTACAGCAGCGACATCCAGATGCGCGACGGCAAAGAGGGAGTGGCCTTTGCCGTCAACACTCCTGGCGGACACGCCCGCATGCTGTCCAACGGGAACGGTGTCTGCATCGGCAAGGAGCCGGCCGACGCGGAGGGCTTCGCATCCATGTTCAATAACGGCAAGAGTCCGGCCAATCGTATCACCGCCGACAACGTGAAGGTCTTGTCGGATGGTAATTTCCGCGTCCGGAAGAATGGCCGTGAGTCGTTCTACACGCCATCCCTGTCCACTACCCGCGGGACTCGTAGCCGCAACGGAAAACTTTACGGCTACAACGAGGCCGGAGATTTCATGGAATTGCCGAATCGCTGACTCTAGGAAAATGCCGGGTGGTTTTTTTACTTCCCGGCATTTTACCTGTTATACTGAATCTGTCCACATAGAAAAAAGTGAAGTCAGGAGACCCAAATCCACCATGCCCATCATCGAATTCGACACGAAGATGCGAGGCTACGATCCCCAACAAGTCAATGACGCCGTAACCAATTTCCAGGACACCATCAACAAGTATGCGCAAGCAAACACTGATCTGAAGAGAACCCTGGATACGGTCAACAACCAGTTCACCCAGGCAAACCAAGACATCGATCAGCTGCAAGCCGAAAACAAGAAGCTCTCCGAACGGATCGAAGAACTCGAAAAGCAGAACGACGATCTGGAAGCAAAACTCAAGAACAAGTACACGAGCGTGGGCGACGATGTGAGGAAACTCCTCGAAGACACCCAGACCGTTTATCATGCTGCGGAAAAGAACGCAGCCGACATCAAGAACAAGGCGCTACAGGAAGCTGAAAACATTCGCAAGCAGAGCCAGTCCGCCGCGGAGAAAGCGATAGTGGACGCGCGGCAGGTCGCCGAAAAGAACGTGAAGGAATCCCAAGCGAAGTCGAAGCAGATCATCGAATCCGCGCAGCAGTCCGCCGCACAGTTGCGTAAGGAAGCCGACTCGTATGCCACTGGACGGCAAAACATCGCGGAGCAGGCCGATGCAAGGGTTCGTGCGATTCTCGGCCGTCTTGAGGAGGCAAGCAAAGTGCTTGACAACGCCTACCAGTCCGGACGCAAGCCTAACGCCACTACAGTCCAGTCAGCTCCGAAGGATGCGCCAACACCGGTCATCACCGGCCAGGCCACTAATCCGAACGAGGCGGATTTGAGCGAAGACGATAGGACCATCGCCTTCGCTCAAATCCGTGCGAAGAACACCGCATCAGCAACCGCGACCCCTGTTGACGCCCAATAAGACCATTCCCGGAACGTGAGAATCTTGATCCTCCAATACGTAATGGTTATGACCGGAGGATATGCCAGTTCATGGCTTATCCTCCATGTCGGCATGCTGTTCGGGCAAGGCGCGAAGAACGCCGCTTCTCTGGATCGAATCAAGGAAGCCCGCTGTTGGAACATCGCATATTATCTGTGCGTCATCCTGACGTTCCTGTGCGTCATTGCCGGATCATTGGGTCTCATGCTCCTGTTCAAGGAGCTGATCATTGACTGAAAAAACATCCCTCAAGCAGTCCCGTAATCCTTTCCTGACCATCGGACGCTATGTTCGGCAGGTAATCGATGAAACCCGTAAGACGGTGACTCCAACCGCCCGCGAATGGTTGGCCTGGAGTATTGCCGCATTCGTGTTCGTCATCCTGCTCATGATATTGGTCACGGGCATGGATTTCGGGCTCGGCAAACTCACTCTCATGGTGTTCGGGTGACGGTAACACATCCCGTGACCCTTGCCATGCTGCTATGGATAGGTATCGCCCTGCTCACGTTTCTTCTCATGAGCGTATGGACGGATAATCCACAGCATCGCAGCACCTATCGTCATTGGGCTGTCGCGTATCTGACGGCCCTGATCGTCTTCATCGCCATCTTCTATTCCGAAGGAACCCTATGGCCGTTCTCATCATCGTTTTGAAAACCATCGTCGCCGTCCTGAGCATCCTGCTGTCCCTGCTGATTCTTCTGCACAAGGGCAAGGGCGGGGGATTGTCCGACATGTTCGGCGGCGGCTTGACCGCAAACGCGGGCACATCCGGGGTCGCGGAGAAGAACCTCAACCGTTGGACGGTCGGCATCGCGATTCTATGGGTTTTGCTGATCGTCTCGATCAGCCTCATCGCAAAAACCATCTGACGAAACAGGAGACCTCATGCTAATTGCCATCATCTGCCTCTTTACGGGCTTCACCCTTGGCTTCTTCACCGCAGGCCTATGCCAAGCAGCATCACACTCAGATTCCGACAGAAAGAACAACCAATGAAAAACAACTGGTTCTGCCCCAACTGCGGGCAACCGATGGAAGCACAACGCCACGTAGACAACTCCACCGGCAGCATCACATGGACAATCGGCTGCCTCAACCCGAAACACTTCCACACGCACGGATACGTGAACGCCGCCATCGCCGAAATCCAACTCGAGAAACTCCTACGCCAGTGAAATACGTCAGCATCTTCAGCGGTATAGAAGCCGCCACTGTCGCATGGCATCCACTGGGATGGGAGCCGCTGGCCTTCAGCGAAATCGACCCATTCCCTTCAACCGTCTTGCAACACCATTACCCGGATATCCCGAATCTTGGAGATATCACGAAAATCGATTGGAGACCGTATGTGGGAGCAGCAGACATTGTTGTCGGAGGATCGCCTTGTCAGTCCTTCTCTGTCGCAGGCAAGCGAGAAGGACTCGCGGGAGCTTCCGGACTCATGTTCGAATACATTCGAGCGGTACGTGAACTCCGTCCACGTTGGTTTGTCTGGGAGAACGTCCCAGGAGCGTTCACAAGCGAGCGGGGGGAGGCTTATCGCCAGCTCCTGTCAGAGATGGATGCGCTCGGGTATGGTTTGGCATGGCGAGTATTGGATGCGCAGTTTTTCGGTGTGGCCCAAAGACGCGAACGTGTGTTCCTTGTTGGAAGTCTTGGAACCATGCGTTGCGCGGAAGTACTTTTTGAGCGCGAAAGCCTGTCGTGGGATCATCAGTCGAGCCGACAGAAGAGGCAAGCCCTTACCGACGAGGCTCAGGAACGCTTTGGAGAAGCAGATCATGATTCTGGCTGCCTGAATCCCGGCGAAACCCAGAGTCGGAGGGTTTATCCGACTTCCGGCGTATATCCGACGTTGTCCACGAGAGAAAAGTCAGGGCAAAGTCAGGAAAGCGTTTTCACCCAGTTCGGTGATGATGTCGCCGGCACTCTCACCTCACGATACGATAGTTCCCCCTGCGTTGACCGTGGAGCAAACGTCGTCGTTGACGAACGGGATAAAGTATTCCTTTGCCAGACGGCGCAAACCGGCAGCAACGGGAAACTCGTCAAACAGGACGATGTAATGAACACGTTGGATCGGACGAACAGCACCGCAGTGGCCGCATTGGACTTCAATCCGACCGATGCCAGACTCCGGTATGCGAATGATGACGTCAGCCAGACATTGACCGCACGGGCCAGAACCGGAGGCAACCAAGTCCCATTGGTGCAGGTGCAGCCGCTCGTGTTCAATCCGAATGCGGGAATCACGGAGAAAGGCGGCGGTTTCGCCTTGTCGGAAGACGTGACGCCCATGTTGAAAACCGACCATAATCCGGCTGTCGCATTCGCTTCAAATCAGCGTGACGAGGTTCGTGAACTGGAGGTCGCAGGCGCATTGGCCGCGCAGCCTGGCATCAAACAGCAGACGTACATCTGCCGGGCCGATGGTCAGGCGAATGCGATGACCAGCGTGGATATGGCTCCCACCTTGACTTCTCATGCGAAGAAGGATCCGCCGCTCATCTATCCTGCTGAGGATTCAATCGGGGAAGATGCCTTGATTCAACGGGATATGAGCGCCACATTGTCCACTCACAACACCCAGACGCTGATAACAGGCGGCCGCGAGAAGAGAAGTCTCACCGTCCGTCGGCTGACCCCACGAGAATGCGAACGCTTGCAAGGATTTCCCGACGATTACACCGATATCCCATATCGGAACAAGGAACACGCTCCGGACGGTCCTCGTTACAAGGCGTTGGGCAACAGCATGGCCGTACCGGTCATGCGATGGATCGGAGAACGCATTCGGATGGTCGAAGGATGACAATGATGCACGGTTGAGGATTCTTTTCGACTCGTATCAACGAATGAGCTGAGGGATGCAACCCTCCTAGGAGATCAAGATAGTGGCCTATCGGTGTAAATGTATTCACCGATAGGCCACTGCCGTTCGTTCTCGTTCTTACTGCTATAAAAGAGTATGTCCAGTATGTAGTATGACTATAAGCACTGCCCGTCAGCCCTTATAGGAGAAGCGGTTTGAGCAGGTTCGTTACACCGATAGTCCACGGATTCGGCAGTGATATTCCACGGAAACGACACTGATAGGTCACTAAAACAGCAGCGATAGTCCACTATCATTGCAGGGATACTCCACGTTGCAAGACCATCGTCAAAGGCGATTGCACCGATAGTCCATCATTGGATGCACCGATAGGCCACTATCCGCGAAAAAGTGCCGGATAGTGGCAGTATACAAGGCATGGAACCGTCGGATAAGCAACGCAGTAATACTGCGGAAGAAAGGTTTTTGCACCGATAGGCCATCAACAGAGACAAGAAAACAGCATCGATAGGCCATCAACGAATCGGCGGGATTACACCGATATGCCACTATCCGATGCAACGGGTTCTGCACCGATAGGCCACTACCTCAGAAAAAGATAGAACGTCAGCCCGTTCTCGAAGCCGAAAAGCTCCCATATACAACCAAACTGCACCGATAGGCCACTACGTGTGGGATGAAATCCACGAATCAACTTCAAAAAAATTGGGAAACTGCACCGATAGGCCACGTGTCGATACAGCGATATGCCATCAGCATCAAAAACCGACTGCATTAAGCACTGATCTGCATCAGCGAATAAGGTGGGACGATTAGTGGCCTATCGCTGCCAATCGCCCCGCCCCTCGTCCAAAGCACGCCGTTCCGCCTTGGGTGGGACGGACGTTGGCGACGGGTGCAGGATGATGCCGTCCCGGGTGGTTTCCACGTTCGCGGCGGGATACACGTCGTGAATCTTCTTCAATGCTTCACGGAACTTGGCTTTGAACACGCGGCGTTCCTTGATGCTGTCGCCGAAACGTCCGTGCAGCCAATCCCAATCCAATGTGAGGTCGTGATGCAGGTTGCGGAATGTTCCGGTCAGCCACACGTACACGTCGTAGGGGAGCACTGATTTGCCGGACAGCAGGTAGTTGGTGGCACGAGTGTCGAATGGTGCCGACTCCTGGGCGAGCCTGTCCCACACTTCATCGGTGAGGATGAACTTGGCGCCGCTGAAATCCTGATTATTGTTATCGTTCAGGAAGCTGACGGCCTTCACCATCTGCATGTTCACGGAGTCGAACCGATCCCGGTTGCCCGCAAACCCGGTTTTCTGCCTGATGCTGATATGACAGTACAGGAGACGGCGCAACTGTTCCTGCAAACGTTTCGATGACTGTCCTCCACGGGGTATGCCGAGCTCTTCGGACAACTGGTACATGCTGGGAATCGTGATGGTGCGCTGCGACGGGTCAACGGTCGGGGTTTTCCTCGTTCCCGCAGAGCGAATCTGCTTTGCCATCCACGCCATCAACAGTCGAGGGTATTTCCCATAGGGGAAGTCCCTTGACCTGGTGAGACTATCGATACCGGCTTCAAGGATGTATTCGACGGTACTGTTGTCCTTGCTCACGAAGTCGGTGCCTTCCGCCGGGGGAGTGGCGGGGAAAAGGGTGCTGGTGAGGATGCTGTGCCCGTACCAGATTTCCTTACTGTCCGGCAAACGATTTTCGATGTCTGAGATCGTGGCTACCCGGTCGAGCACGAGGTCGGTTGAATGGGTAGCTGGTTTCGTGTTGTCCGGACTGTTGTTGGTCATGGTTCTCTATGGTACCGGCAATCAATGGAATACGAAAAAACGATGTTTGGTGGCGCTTGTCCGGGTTTTTCCCGGTGCGACACGCCGTATATCAAACATATTTTTTTGTTATTAACCGTTGATATTTCAACATTTTGGCTTGTTTATAGGGTTTCTCTTTTTGACAGCATCAAAATACTTGTTATACTGAATGTGTCCACATAGAAATGAAAGAGGTTCAAGGATCCATCAAATCGGATCATTTCTTCAACTTCTCTCAAGACTGCAATCCGACAAAAGCGGATCATCCCGGAGCAAGACCGGGGCAGTCGCGAAGCATCCTGCGTAGGAAGCCAACCACTACACCACGCACGTGATGCGGACGCTTGAAAACCGAAGAGAGACACCAAAAAACATTCTTGTCCAAGGCAACTCTAGCCCGCATGGGCGTGAGGACAAGACCTTGGACCATACGCCACCCTTGCAAGGTGGCAGCAGTAAAGACATGGGTTGAACGGCTGAAGTTCACGCCGTTCAACCCATATCACCTGTTCAGTTCGGCCGGTTCTGGTTTCGGATGTACCGCGACTACAATGCGGCCCTGAACATTCTCGACGCGGCAGGGCTTGCCGAGTCGTTAAACGCGCATGGAGACGGTATAAGACTGCGCTTGGCTTCGGCCAAGCGCAGCAGCCGTCAGGGAAGTGCGAACCCTACAGGCGGAACGCTTGCGCGTTCCGCGCTGGGAATCCCGGTGCTAAAGCACCGGGAGGAAGTCAATGGGGCTGACAGGCTTTCGATAGCCTGCCGGAAACCATTTGCTACGTGCCGGAGGCCGGCAAGGACAACCGTCATCAACCTTGCCACAAGAATAGACGCCAACACCGTTTCTTCTTCCCGTTTCACCCTCGTAGCGTGAAACCCGACTTTGATCCCATTGCCGATTAACGGGTCAAAGCCGGAAAACTTTGAATCGGACTGGTCGGACAGTCGGACGATGGATTCGCCCGACCAGTACATGAACATCGTCTACAAGCCGTGCGGGTTCGCCGAACGCACCCGTCCACGGATGATCTTCCCCCACGCAAGTGGGGATAAACCCCTACGCACGTGACAGCAAGCAAAGGCTGACAGCAGGCCAGACCCGAGTTCGATTCTCGGCAGCTCCACGACCCTGATCCATCTCCCATGAGCTTGTGCAGACTCACGGTCTGCGGGGACAGATGAATCGGGCACGGTACGCATCGCACCGTGACGGACGACAGAAGCGATGCACCGGTGGCGTGGCCCAGCGGCGACGGCAGCAGACTGTAAATCTGCGACAAGGAAACACCGGAGGTTCGAGTCCTCCCGCCACCACTATCCGCCTGGTTGCAAACAGGCGGATTAACAGGTAGCGGCGCCTTCAAGGCCGTGCTGTGGTTTTTCGTTTGCACACAGTATCTAAACAACAAACGGATTTTATCCGCTGTCAGGCCAGTCTCATTAGACTGACAGCGAACGGTAAAAGCCGGAATGATACGCAGTCATGAGACGACGCGTTCCGGTCGGCTTCGTAGCTCAAACGGCGGAGCATGCATGGTTGGTGGTTCGAATCCACCCGGAGCCACGTTTTTGACAGGTCTTACAACCGGAGAGTCGAGGACTGTGAAGAAAAACTGGAAGAGCGTGCAAATCCTAGGTCGCACGCTTGGAAGGGGAGGTTTCGCAGGAGGTTAGGAAAACCGGTGGAGACAGTCTAAACACGCGAAAGAATCAAGATGAAAGCATCGTGGTACTGCTTAAGACGGTGCCAGAATCTGAGGAAATCGCGTTTAATAGGGCACGTACGTAGCTGGTAAGCCACGGAGTCCTGTCAAAAATATCGGATTGTGGCGCAGTTTGGTAGCGCACGTGCTTTGGGAGCATGGGGTCGCAGGTTCGAATCCTGTCAATCCGACTCGCATGGGAATATCGCTTCCCATGGATCTCACCCGGGCGGGAGGATGCCCGGGCAGTACGACCGGCAGCGCCGGCCGGCGGAATCAACACATCCGTGACCACTGGCAAGAAGGGTCGAAGAGCGTTGGCGAACGCAGGCATCCAAGCCCCATCCGGCGTGCAAGCCCCGGACGTTCACTCGGAAGCCAGCCATCCCTCTTTCGGCTGGCGGACAACACGTCACCGCCGTGCGACGTATCCGAAAAAAGCACGGCCATGCGGATGTGGTGCAGTGGTAGCACGCCTGCTTCCCAAGCAGGAAACCGCGGGTTCGAACCCCGTCATCCGCTCTATCCGGAAAACCAAAACAATGGATCTGATCCAACAATGGGACTTGTAACCGTCCTTTCCATGTGGACGCTTCCGGAGAAAACATGGACGAACAGCCTCGGCATGGGCACGCATCGTCAAGGACGGGAACATGCCATCGCCCCGGTAGCTCAGAGGAAGAGCAGGTGCCTTTTAAGCACTGGGTCCGGATATCGTAATTCCGTCGGGGCACGATGCTTGGTAAATCGCCGAGCATAAGCGCATCAATCTATTATCGGATAGGCTGCGGCAAATTCTTCTTCCGGCCGCGCGCGAAACAAGGGAAGGAAAACACACAGTGCGACGGACCAGGGAAGGGCCTATAACCCAGATCCCATAACAGTCCGTCGTACAGCGCCTCTGTAGCTTAAATGGTAGAGCAACGGTCTGAAGCACCGTGGATGCTGGTTCGATTCCAGACGGAGGCACGAAGCAATCCATCCGATCAATGGACTGCTTTCAGGGAGTGATCGAACAATCGCATCGGAAACGAGGCGATAAGATGAGCCGGGCCCGGCAGGGTGGTTTGCGACCGAACCGGCGGCACGTCCAGAGGGGATCTGACATGATCTCGTTTGTCCTCGACGTTGCTGGTAAAACCCAATCCAGTCTCCCGATTCCCCTCCATCTGTCATTCAGGACGGATAGGGAGGACGCTCTTTTTGCAGCTATGGTCTCCGGAGCGACATTAATGAGGACCATGCCGAACACGGCCCGGCACAGGCGTACGTCGTTAAAGGAACGAAATGTGCCATCGCCCTCGTAGCTCAATCGGATTCAGAGCGTTGGTCTACGGAACCAGAGGTTGCGGGTTCGAACCCCGCCGAGGGCACTCGGAACAGGAAGCTACTCCGCTACTTATCTTCGGCTTCCTGCTCCTCATGCGTCGGTAGCTTAACGGCAGAGTCACGGTCTCCAAAACCGTGGGATGCTGGGTCGAGACCAGCCCGACGCGCGAAGACGGTATTGCTTGGCTCCTTTCTCACTCACGGATTCAGTCAAGTCAAGCGATACCGTCCCAATGGTTCTGGGCGGCTTTTCGAAATTTTCCTTATTTCCTTTCGGAGCCGTCCAGTATCAATGCCCCGTTGGCGGAACTGGTAGACGCGCTCGGCTCAAACCCGAGTTCCCTACGGAGTGAGGGTTCGATTCCCTCATGGGGGCACGAGCCGTGAATAACATGTTCTCAGTAGCCGGGCATGATATTCACGGCATTTCAGCTTCCAGCTCGTATCCGGTTTTCTTTTTCCTCTTCTATTCATTGGCCGGACACGGTAGCGGGACACCGTTTCTAGGGATTGTCGGCCGGAAGAAAACAATCCCCTCACATTCTTCCCCCATGACCGGCATTCCATTCTTCCCTCTCTCTTTCGGGATGCTCAGGTTGATGTCAGCCACGAAGGTCGACCGTGGTGAGGGAAAGCCGGCCAAGTTTCCGTAGCCCAACCGGCAGAGGCACGCCCCTAAACGGCGTTCAGCGCAGGTTCGAAGCCTGCCGGGAACACGATGCATGGCACAAGGCCATGTGTAAGCGCAACATCGCAAATATGGTGGTATCCGCAGACCACGCGCGAAAAGAAGGCGGAAAACTTGGATGCCTAAGTAACAACAATATTCCAAAAAAACGAATTATTCCTTTGGAAAAGGGTTGTCGCTTTTCTTGAACCGAAGTAGGCATCCACCTTGCTCCTGTAGCTCAGTGGATCAGAGCAGAAGAGTTCTAACCTTATGGTCGTGGGTTCGAATCCCACCGGGAGCACGAGATCCATACGAATACGTCAACCAGTTTGTTCCTTCGTGTGGATCAGTGGAGTAGTGGCAGAGCGGTCGAATGCGACTGTCCCGAAAGCAGCAGGGGTGCAAGCCCCCGGAGGTTCGAATCCTCCCTACTCCGCGAACCCCGCATGAAAATCGTTCCCATGAGGGGGGATTATCGAGGCTTAGCCGGTGTGCCCCTGAATCGCAAACACTGGCATGGATGGTGGGCCGTGCGGCAAAGGCGCAGTCCTGCTAAGACTGTTGGGGCGGAAGTCCCTGGCGAGTTCGACTCTCGCACCATCCGCTAGCCGATCTGCAGTGATAGGCCACGGGATAGGGCCTGGAATCCAGTCAGCAAAAAACGGGTTGGATCGGCATGGCGGAACGCAGTCGGGCATACGTGTCCGATGCGTTCGCGCGCATTCCTCCTTGGTGTAACGGCAGCACACGGGTCTTTGGAACCTTTGGTCCTGGTTCGAATCCAGGAGGAGGAGCTTGGCGGCAGCACGTCGAATTGATTTTCCCTCTACACTCGATTCGATGTTTGTTGTACCGGATATACAGGGTCAGGCGTCACCCAAGCCGCGAAACGACGCCACGCCCTTGTAGCTCAGTGGATAGAGCGTCCGCCTCCGGAGCGGAAGGCCACGAGTCCGATTCTCGTTGAGGGCACGCACGAAAACTCCGTCAACCATAATGAGCGGATTCTCTCTTCTCTTCTCTCTCACGCCGTCGCGCCTCGTACGGTTCGTGCATTACGAGGCAACGCCCTTGTAGCTCAACGGATAGAGCGCCGGTTTCCTAAACCGGGCGCAGCCGGTCCGACTCCGGCCTTGGGCACTTTGCATTGCTAGCTCAGTCGGTTAGAGCACCCTGCTCATAACGGGAAGGTCGTTGGTTCGATTCCAGCGCAATGCACGAGTGCCATATCTTTGATGGTTCCGGCACCCTAAAAAAATAGAACCATTGGACGGTTAAGGGGGGGGCCGGACGCTGACCCGGCGAATGGCTCCTACCCACGGTGGCACGGTACCGTGCTGCCGTTCGATGCGCGTCGTCTCAGTTGACCGTCACGACGAAAGGGGTATCTGCAGAATGAAAAAAGCATTCCACGGATACGGGCAACGGAGTTCCAGCCGATCTCAACCCTGACGAATCACGGCTAGGCGAACGCACGGAGTTCATGACCCGTGCGGGGCGCTGGTGTAATGGCAGCACGCCACCCCCTGTGGGTGGAGATCCGGGTTCGAATCCCGTGGCGTCCGCTAAGGAATCCGCTTCTGATACGGTGTGCGGATTCCTGTTTGCGGTGTTAGCACAATGGTCAGTGCTTCAGTCTTCCAAACTGATGATGCGGGTTCGATTCCCGTACACCGCTCGATACGATTCCATGCCCGTTGGGAGTTCCCGGCGGGGCAGTCATGACCATGCGGGTCGTGTCCGATGGTTCACGCCTCCGTTTGTTCGACGGACACGTGAATATCGTCAGCGCCCATCATCCTATGGGTGGATGATGCGAACAGCTCTCTGTCGGAAGGGTTGGTGCGAATCCGATAAAGCCTATCCGCCCAGTGCGGGAAAGGTTTCCTGGAACGCGGGCGACCGCGTTTCTTGTCAGCCGACCCACAGGATGTGGGAACGGTCTCGAGGAGCATGGGGGTTCAGCCCCTGTGATCCCTGTCATGCCTCGTGTTGCAGTATGCGCGTCCACCGCAAGCATGAGTGCAGGATTCGGCACGAGTGGTCGAATCCACAGTGGACTGCGCGGGCATATCCCTGCGGATTGCCTGCGCATGCTTTCGTAGCCCAACCGGTAGAGGCAATGCGCCAAGGACGCATCCAGTCCGGGTTCGAATCCCGGCGAAAGCACTGGCGGAAACGCGGGCGTCAACGCCGCCCATACGGGTCTTGAACGCTTGCCTGTTTTGGGAACGATGCGTTGCCGGGCCTTCGCGCAACCGGGGTCGATGACCAATGCAGCGTCCGCTTCCGCACCTAACTTGCGAATACGATGTCAACGCCGCCACCCGCCCGCTGCCATATTGGGGCGAAGTGGAACGATGGTCAAGGCGCGGACCTTGCACCTCAGTGGTCTGAACAGAACCGCCTTTCCAGCATCGTATCCGCAACATGGCTTCGTCTTCCAACCGGTAGGATGCCCTTTTAGGGTGATGCGGGTTCGAATCCCGTCGAAGCACGATGGGCCCAGTGGCCACATGCGAAACGCTGGGTTCCGAATGGGAGCAGTCTGTGGCCGATGGCATGAACCGGTCGCAGGACAAGCATTCCTTTGCTCGCATGGCCCATCCACCGTTCCTCATGCCGGAACGGTTCCGCCGTCGTAGCTCAGCTGGCAGAGCAGCGCCCTCGTAATGCGCAGGTCACCGGTCCGAACCCGGTCGATGGCTCGCAGGAGGGAAACCTATTTCAGGTTTCCAAGAGATTAAGGAGATTCCTATGACTGCACCGAATAATGTAACTCCCCCTACCCCCCCCGCACAGGTTCCGGTAGATGAGGGGAAGCCCCGCCGACACGACAATAAACAGGGTAAGAAGCCTTTGTATAAGCGTTGGTGGTTCTGGCTGATCGTAGTACTGGTTGTCCTTGGGGTTGTCGGTTCCACCCAGTCCGGCAGCGACACGGCGACGTCAGCTTCGACCGAAAGCAGCACCAGTCAGACCACAACACCGGAGAAATCGGAGAAATCTGAGAAACCAGCGGAACCGGCGAAACCAGCGGAACCGGCGAAGCCAGCGGAGAAAACCGTCGAACTTCAGGCGACTGCCACCGGCAACGGCACAGTGATGATTTATAAAGATGGGTCAACCAGCAACGAGCACTTCTCAGGTCAGTGGTCGAAAACCTACACCGGAGATGAAGCTAAGGGTTTGTCAATGTTTAGTGTTTCCGGCGACATCATGGGTGGTGACGACCAGCAAGTGTCCTGCAAGGTGATTGTCAACGGACAGGAGAAAGACTCGAAGAACGCTTCTGGTTCTGTTGGTTCGGCCACTTGCGACATCCCGTGGTTCTAACGGAATCCCCCTGCCGGAGGGGATTGAATCCGGCAATGCTGCCGTAGCTCAGCTGGCAGAGCAGCCGCCTTGTAAGCGGCAGGTCGTCGGATCATAACCGACCGGCAGCTCGCAGAAGGAAACTCAACACCGGATTTCCAGAGATTAAGGAGGATGAGACTTCACCGGTCAGCATTGAGGCGTCGGGCACTCTTGACATGTCCGACGCAAAGGTCACCGGAGAATTCCCGTTGCAGTGATCACGCTCTCCTCGCGCGGTCAAGCGGGGGCATCGGGGTTGTAGCTCAGTTGGTAGAGCGTTTCGTCCGCAACGAAAAGGTCACGGGTTCGACTCCCGCCAGCTCCACTTCTTTTTGGTGTCTTTCTTCAGTTTTTCGTATGCCTATGGTGGTTTGACTTTTCTCTTTTACTTGTTATACTGAATATGTCCACATAAAAATGAAAGAGGAAAACCAATGAACATCGCATACTCCCGTTATCTGCAAAACGCGCTCGAACATAGCACCCTCACCGATGAGGAGAAGCAAGGCGCACACGCCTTCCTGAAATTCCTGTCAACCTACAAGCCCACAGGGCTGAACGTCAGGGAACCGGATTTCTACGGTTATGGTGATGCGTTCGGCCAGTACGGCGTCACCTACTTCGACCAGCAAACCCTCGAAGACTATGGCATCGACCCCGACAAGCTGGACGCGCTTCAGCTTGACCAGCTGATGACACGCTGGACGGAAGAAGCCTACGACATGCTCAGCGGCGATGGCTGCGACATCATCCCCGACTCTCTCGACAACGCGATCAAGACGCTTGGAATCGACCGTGAAAGCATCGAGGCGTGAAATCATGATGAACATTGAAGACTTTATGAGCGACTGGACGAAGCTCAACGCAGTCGATGAGTAGAAGACGGGGAACAGAATGTACGAGATTAAAAGCATCAAAGATGGAACCTACGGCGCATACGAGTATTCGACACCAATACCCGCAGACTACAGCTTCAAACAGATGCTCGCCATGGCACGTGACATCGCCAATGCGAACGGATATGAGGCAAGCATCTACGACGATGAAAACGAGATGATCATCACCATCGCACCCGAACAATACAGCATGGGAGTCGCAGCATGAGCAACAGGAAACTCGTCAGCGTACAGGAAATCACCAACATCGAACCCATCGAAGGGGCCGATCGCATCGAAGTCGCCCGCATATTGGGGTGGCGTGTGGTCGTCGGCAAGGACATGCATCTGAAGCCGGGGGACAGGGTCGCCTATTTCGAGACCGACAGTCTCCTGCCCGCCTACGATCCGCGTTACAAGGCGTTCCAGGCTCGCGGTCAGAAGACCATGATCGTCGGAGCCAAGGAAATCACCGGCCATGTGCTGCGCACCATGAAACTGCGCGGAGTGTATTCGCAGGGCCTCATCATGCGTTTGGATGAACTCGGATTCCGGTATACGCCGGCAGTCGGCACGGACATCACCGATAAGGCGAATGTACTCAAATACGAGGAGCCGTTGCCGATGGGCGGTGCTCAGATCGGCCGGTTCGACGCGCCCTGCTCCAAGTCGGACGCGCCACGTTTGCAGACGCTCACCGACTACTGGGATGAAATCAAGACGTTGAAAGCCGTGCCGACCGTGAAGGTCGATGGCACCAGCACCACGCTCAGCAAGGACGAACGAGGACAAGTCCACGTGTACTCACGCAACTGGGAGCTTGACTCCATGTCCTCGAACATGCAGCTCGCCAAAAGATTCCAGTTGGATAAGATGCTATGGCCCGGCATGGCCGTCCAGTTCGAGCTATGTGGCCCCGGTATCCAATCAAACCGGTTGAAACTGCCGGCCCAACGCCCGTTCGTCTTCGCAGTCTGGAAAGACCATCACAAGATCGACCGCGACCAGTGGCCGACCGGCATGCCGAATCTTGCCGTTCCCGAACTCGACGAAAACGAGTGGGCATTGACGGGGAGCGTGGACGACATGATCGCCAAAGTAGACGGGTTGCGTGGCAACGTCACCAAAGACCGTCTGGACGAGGGCATCGTCTGGCATCTGCACGAAGACCAGCAACTGTCCGAAGGATTGGCGGACGAACTGGGAGCCAATCGGTGCTTCAAGATCATCAACAACAAGTACCTGACGAAGAACGGACTATAAGCATGGCATACCCGATGTTCCCGCTCGTATCTGCTCCCGCATCCTACATGCCGGTACCCGTCGATCTGGTACTGCGCCTCGCCTCGTTCACCCTGGCCCACCCCGAGGATACGGGAGGCCTTACCGCCGATGAGGTCAGGCATCTGAATCTGCCCTGCGGCTCCTACGGGTATGAGAGCGAAGCCGTCGACGATTGGCTCGACGAACTGGCAGACCAGCTTGAAAAGAGGCGATAGCTTTGGCCAAGACAATCATGGTGGACATCGACAACACGATCGCCGACTATACGAACGGTCTGCGCGACTACATCCGCGAATGCGGATGCGGCGAGGAGGATTATCCGTGCCCGGAGCCGACGGCCTACGATTTCACGCTGACCGTCGGATGGCCGTTCAACGGGGATCCGAAAGCGTTCACGTGGTGGCATACGCGCGCCGTCGCCGACGGCCTTTACTCGAAGGAGGAGCCGTACGAGGGCGCGGTCGACGCGTTGAACCAGCTGCATGATGCGGGCTGGAATATCATTATGGCGACCGCCCGGCGCGATGACTGGCGCGGCGAAAGCCAACGCTGGCTGCATCGCAACGGCTTCCAGTTCGACGGCTACTACAACGGCGACAAGACGCTGCTCACGCCGGACGTGCTCATCGACGACAGGCCCGTCACATTGGAGGCGATGACTGCGAAGGGCGTGACCGTACTGCATCCCGATCATGCGTACTGCACGGCCGCGCCGGGCCGCATGTTCCACCGGTGGGCCGCCGTGCCCCTGATCCTGGGAGGACTGGAATGAACGAAGAAAACCCGTCGACTGATGCGACGTTCGACCGGCTGCTCGACGAACTGCACGGCATCCAATCCGGACAGTCGTACGCCGCCGCATTGGAATGGACGTCCCGGCTGCGTGCCGGACTGGACGCATTGGAATCATTGGCCGTACGCGACGCCGTCTTGAACGCCCATCTGAGCAAGACGGAGATCGCGTCCGCACTCGGCATCACCCGCCAGACATTGTACAACCGGCATAAGGAACTGTTCGGAGAGCTGAAGGAGCAATGCCGCCGCAAACCCCGGCATCCCATCGATTCGACCGCATACCGGATACGCGACGGACGGACTATACCCGCCAAGGAGAAGGAATGACGGACAGAGTCGAAATCGAACGCCGGTGCGGCATGATCATGGGTGCCCGCCACGGCCACATGACACTCACGTGGCTGCCCGACAGGGGCCGTCACGGCACCCGCACATGGGTGCTGTCCACCCATGACGGGGACACGGTCCGCCGCATCCGGCTGAACGCCAACGAGCTGGGCGAACTGGCGGGCATATTGCAGGCGATAGCGAACGAAGGAGAACAGCATTGATTTACGACATCACACCCATCACGTTCAACCAATTGGATCTGCTGTCTGCCGGACACCCGCAGGGTGGTCTTCAGCAGACCGGGCACATGGCGCATCTCGCCGCCCCAGACGTGGCGGCCACGGATCTGATCGGTGTGACCCGTAATGGTGTTCTGACGGCCGGATGTCTGATCGCGTGGACTCGAGGCCGGTTCGGTTTGGAGGGTAGTATCTGGCTTGGTCCACTGTGTACGCTCGACGATCCGAAGCTCCTGGAGAACATGACCCGGGGAATCCGGCTCGCCGCACGCCGCCGCCATGCGGTATCCGTCACCTGCTGGCCGAACATCGAATACCAGAGGCATGATGCGGTCGGGAACCCGATCGGTGTCCCCGACACGATGATCCTTGACGCCTACCGGTCATGCGGCTGGAGGCATCAAGGATTCGACACCGGATACGGGAAAGTCGTCAACCGTTGGAATTGGGTCAGGACCTTCGACGGTATCAAGGATGAGCAGACGCTGCTCGCCTCATGTAAGCCGCGCACCCGGTGGAGCGTGAACCGGGCGAGAACATCAGGCGTGCGAGTACGCGAACTCGGTGCGGATGAGCTTGGCACGTTCGTGGACATCGAACGGAAGACCGCAGGACGACGCGGCTTCACGGCCCGCGACGAAGACTACTATCGCCGGTTCAAGGAGACATTCGGAAGCCGAGCCCATTTCATGCTCGCCGAAATCCATGCCAATGAGCTTCTGACCGGCCTGACCGCCGAACATGACAGGCTCGCCGATCAGCTGGATTCGCTGAAAACCAGATACGAAGCGCATGCCACGACCCGGCTCAAACGCCAGATTGACGATACGGCCCGCAACCTGACCGCCCTGGAACGTCGCCTCGACGAGGCGCGCGCCTTGACCACACATGGTAGCGTGATCCCAGCCGCCTGCGCCCTGTTCGTGGAACACCGGCGTGAAACCGTGTACCTGACAGCCGGCGCTCTCCCCGAATACCGGGCATACCAGGCTCCCGCCCTGTTGGTCCACGAAGGAATGCTCCGCCTGTGCGTCAACAGTACCCAACCGCGACGCTTCAACATGTACGGCATCACCGGCGTATTCAACGACCCGGATGACGAAGGCCGTGGGGTATTGGAATTCAAACAGGGATTCAACGGGCATGCCGAGGAGCTGGTTGGAGCGTGCACTCTACCGACCAGCACGATCCGATACAAGCTCGTTGAAGCCGTTCACGCGATTAAGCCGCTGAAGAAGGCCGGCCAAACAGAAGATGGTCGTTGACTTCCTCCCCACGGCTGAAGCCGGGGTTTTACGGCGCGATTCGGATAAAAATCAAACTAAGCATATACGAGTTTGACTTATTACGTACAAATGCCGTACGATTAACATATGATAGAAACCACGAACAAAGCCAGCCGTTTCGAGATGCGGCTCACGCCGTCACAAAAGGAACGTCTCGACCAAGCGGCCGAAATCAAAGGTCTCAGCACATCCCAATGGGCGTTGTCCAACCTGCTCGTCGCCGCCGACCGTGACATCCAAGAATCGCACGTACTCTATCTGGACGACGAGCAATGGAACTCATTCATAAAATCTTTGGATGAACCCATGCCGACGAAGATGGTAGAGCTGCTTGAAAGCGAACCTATCTGGAAATGAGCGATTTCACCTTTCCACGACGACTGACCATGGAAGACGACATCGATGGGTTCGACTGCGGCTTACCGGTCGTCAACAACTGGCTACGAAACCAGCTGAAGAACGCCGGCAGACAGCATACAGCCGTCGCCTATGCGACATTCTCGAATGGAGTCCTGGCAGGCTTCTACACGCTTAGCGCATACGGTATCAATCACACCGAGGCGAACGGATGGTTAAAAAGAAACAGTCCAGACCCAATCCCGGCGATACTCTTGGGCATGCTTGGCGTAGACATACGCTACCAAACCATGCACATAGGTTCTCAACTGCTAAGGGACGCGACCTTGCGCGCTTCCAATGCGGCTGAAATAGTAGGAGCCAAGGCATTATTCGTCGAACCAGCTTCCGATTCGGCGACAAAATTCTACGAGCATTACGGGTTTCGACATATCGAACGTTCAACGAAAATGTTTCTTCCGTTGAAAAGAAACTGAGTTGACTTCCTCCCGGTACTAAAGCACCGGAAGGAAGTCAACCGGCCCTCAAGAACCGGGCTTGCGCCTCACGCAGGTCAACCTATTCCTCTAGCGAGCCATTCGGCGGCGGTGCGTTTCGATTGGAAGATGCCTTGGCTTCCGTTGATGCCGGTCGCATGCCACATGTGTTTCCGGTTGATAGTTTCCCGTCGGAGAGTGCCGACGGTATGACCGTTGGCGAAAACGGCGAACATGTTGGCTCCGGTTTTAATCAGGATTAGGTTCACCAGGCCGGTTCCTTTCTGGCTCGTGCCAATGCTTCGATGAGCTGTTCGGCTTTCCGTCTGCAAGGCATGTGCCCGGATTGGACAGCATGGTCGAACATCCCGTCGATGGAATCTTCGTCGACGGAAAACCGAAAGAGCATTTGTATAGGATTCGACTCACCGTTTCGATCTGTTGTTCCGATACTTGTTCGCGGCTTTTGGCTCCTGCTTCGTATCCTTGGGCGAATGCTTCTATCGGATCGTCGGATTGTTGACTTCCTCCCCGCGGCTAAAGCCGGGGGATTCCAGTCGCCGGGCTTGCGTCCGACGGTTGAGGTTCGCGGGCGAACAGTGCGCGGCTTCCGCGTGTAGCGTCACCGTGTCTTGCCATGTTTACCGCCCGCAGGGCATAGTCCATACCCTGTTCGCTCAACTCGCCGGCCGACGCCGCACGGACACCCATGTCGAGGATGTTCACGGCGGCGTTCAGGTCGGCGTTCCATGTGAACCCGCATTTCGTGCATGAGAAGACCGCTTGGCTTTCACGGTTCTCCTTTGCGCAATGCCCGCACCGGATGCATGTCCGGCTCGTGTATGCGGGGTTCACTGTGGCGAGTGTCTTGCCCGACAGGAGCCGGGTCTTGTATTCCAGCAGGCTGCGGATCAGCCCGAGGTTTGATTGGAGCAGTCCGCGGTTCAAACCGCGTTTCGCCGTCTGCCCGTTGTGCAGGTAGCGGCCGGGGTGCTTGGGGTCGGGTTTCGGCTTGCATCGTCTGATCATGCCTTGGAGGTTGAGGCCCTCCATGACGATGAAATCGTAGCCGCGGACCAGCCGGGTCGTGGCCTGCTGCGCCCAGTCCACGGTGATGTCCCGGGCTTTCCGGTACAGGCGGGCGACCTGCCTGCGTTCCCGCTCGTATCGTTTGCTGGCGCCATGCTTCCGGTAGTCGCGTTGGTTATGGTATCCGGCGAGCAGGGCTTTGCGGGCCATGGCTTTCTGCCGGCGGGCGACTTCCTTGCTGATGCGGTTGAGTTTGGCTTGCGGCAGGTCGATGAACCTGCCGTCCGACGTGGCGAGCTGGTGGGCGACGCCACGGTCCAAGCCGACCGCACGCCCGGTCAATGTCGCGTCCAATGGTTGGGGCGGGTTTGTGAACACGAGGGTGCGGTCGGTCCAGTTGACGCGGACGTTCGTGTATGCACGGACCGGCTGACTGGTCTTCACATGGATCTCGACCCGCCACCGTGCGCCATGCGCGCGGAAGCCGACCGGGTTCTGTCCGGTGATGGTGACGATGCCGTGCGTCTTGTTGACTTGGCGGAATACGGCGTTCCTACCGCCGTCATACCAGCAGACGAATGTGAGCGGGTCGTGATGCCGTGACTTGAAGCGCGGCATACGCCCGGGGTTCCTGTGCTGCTTACGTGCGGTTTTGCGGCGTTTCACATTGGAATACCATTCCACCGCTTCGAGTTTGGATGGGGATTGCAGGATGAGCGTCGGCAAGGCGGCGAGCCATGGGCATGCGCGGCGCGCCTGCGCGTCGGTCAGGTCCGTGACCGTATCGCCGATGGGGATGAGCTCATGGTCGGGGCCGTACTTGCGGCGGGTGGAGCGGCATTGGTTGTACCGGCTTCGCCACCCGTCACACAGCCAGCGCATGACGGCGTCCGGGTCGTCCGAGTATCGGGGCATGCCGTCATGCTGGCCGAGGTATGGTTGCCCGCCCTTGACCTTGACATGCGTGACCCGGACTTTCTGACTCATACCTCTAGTATACCGCCATTACGCGCGTAATGGCGGTATGTTCTCGTGAGAGAAGACGCGGTTTCCTCCCCACGGCTAAAGCCGGGGGCACCCACCGCACTGCCCGGTGGAACGATAGGATTACGTATGCTTCGCAACGGTATTCGTCAGATTTGACTGTCACCTCGGAGCCCTCCTTCGGTATTTGCGTGGAGTGAATTCCTTGCCGCCCCAAATGCCCTGTAATGGGTATCCGCAGATTTGATTGTTTGTTTCCGCATATTTGCGGCATTGCATCATCACGGGGCAGGTGTGGCAGATGTGGATTGCTTCTCTTCGCATGAGCTGACTGTTGCCGGGAAACCAGAGTGCCGGATCATAGCCGACGCATGCGGCTGATTTGCGCCAGTCACTCATGGCTGCCGCCTACCGTGGAAGGTAAGGATTTAGTTCCGGACTCCACGTTCTCAAGCAGGAAGCCGGTGTACTGGAACTGTTCGGTCTGGGCCTTGGCCTGGCGCAGGGTG
>OGJJ01000032.1_pt1 | contig 110427 bp, 87 predicted proteins | sample 1572081 | NCBI WGS metagenome assembly OGJJ01 (sample SAMEA2582122, study PRJEB24529) | metagenome | biome: Human gut stool | place: China | collected 2011
CTATGACAACACAAAACATTCAACAACTTTTAACCGAGTTTGCTCAATACTTAGGCGAGCAAGACAAAGCCCTTTATCAACAGCTCGAAGCGAAAATCAACCAACTCAAAGCGGATTTACTCGGTGGCGAAGTATCGGCAGATTTAGACACCTTCCGTGAACTTGCTGAAGAGTTACGCAGATTGAAAGAAAAAGGCAGTGAAGCTCCTGAAGCGTTAGTGAGCAAAATCACTGAATTTAAGACCGCTTTAGATGGCATTAGCGAACAAATGGCCACACTTAACAATGCGGATTTAAAAGCCGCATATCAACGTGGCAGAGCATAATTTTTTTACACAAGGAGAACACTTATGACAACAGAAATGCAAACCCCTTACGAGCTTTTTGCTTACCAAGTGGGGCAAGATATGAAAGGATTGACTGACCGAGTAGAGAAATTGGAGGGCACTTCAGTACCAACAATGACTCAAACATGCTCGCTGGCTGTAGTAACGGTTTCGATTGACCCACAAGACCGAGCGGAAAACACAGAAAAGCTTGGGAATGGGGATTATATTCGAGATGAAAGCCATATTTCGGGCACTATTCAGCTTGATAGAAAATACACCGGTTTTCAATTTATGATGTTAGGCAATGACAAAGTGGTATCAACGGGTACTGTAGGGACAAATGGTGTGGTGGGATTTTATTCTCGTGAAACCACTTACCGACAAGTAAGCCTATTTCTCTTTAGCCCAGAGCAAGCCACTTCTCAAATTTATTTTGATGCCATAGAAAATCCGAAGAAAAAAGGCGTAACATTTAGCTTACTGCCAGAGATAAGCGTTGACAGAAATGAGCAAGGGCGGATTACGGTTATGCTTACAGGGATAGGGGAAGATGGAAAACAAGCGTTCCGTTATCTTGAATATGGTAAAGACAAATTAAAAGTGACGGTTTATGAGAAAGATAGTTCTGGTGAGCACAAATTTGAAGCGATGAACACCTTAAATGATTCAAATTCATTTGAGTATAACCGTTTTATGACAGATGAAGAGGTTTATGAGTTCTCTACGACCCATATTCAGGGGTATGATTTTGGTGCATTTGAGCAAAAAATATTACTTGAAGTTGAAACTAAAGAAGGCTATCAGCTTGAAAAAGAGGTGGTAAATAAAGCTTATCAGGGGGATTAAGGTATTTGAATAGCGACAAAAGAGGGCTTTGAGCTTTCAAAAGAAGTCGAAAATGTCAAATGGGCGGAAGCTCATCAGCAATAAGTAGTCGTTGAAAAAAGGGCTGAGATTTCAGCCCTTTTGTCTGAATAAATATGAGTGGTTAAAAAATGAGTTTCGGAAAAAATGGGAGGGTTTCGGAAATGAGATAAATTTAAGGTGTGTAAGTGATTGATTTATAAAGTAGAATTTTATTAAGAGAAACAATATATATTTGGGGTTTAAATAGGTATAGCAAATAAAATAGGACGGACTCCTATTCGCCCTATTTCCTTTCAATTAAGCTATTAGATTTCTAACAACAAACGTGTTGGATCTTCTAATAAATCTTTCACAGTAACTAAGAACCCTACAGACTCTTTGCCATCAATTAAACGGTGGTCATAAGAGAGAGCCAAATACATCATTGGGCGGATAACCACTTGACCATCAACGGCTACAGGACGATCTTTAATGGCATGCATACCCAAAATTGCACTTTGTGGTGGGTTGATGATTGGAGTTGACATTAATGAGCCAAACACTCCACCGTTGGTGATCGTGAAGTTACCGCCAGTTAAGTCTTCCACGGTTAATTTTCCATCACGTCCTTTTACTGCTAACTCTTTGATCGTTTTTTCAATGTCTGCCATTGAGAGCTTATCGCAATTGCGGAGTACTGGGGTAACAAGTCCACGTGGGGTGGAAACAGCAATACTGATGTCGAAGTAATTGTGATAAACCACATCATCACCATCAATAGAGGCATTGATTTCTGGATAACGTTTTAATGCTTCCACTACTGCTTTGATGTAGAATGACATAAAGCCTAAACGTACGCCGTGTTGTTTTTCGAATTTATCGCCATATTGTTTGCGTAAATTCATAATTGGCTGCATATCTACTTCATTGAAAGTAGTGAGCATTGCTGTACTGTTTTTGGCTTCAAGTAATCGTTCTGCGATACGTTTACGTAAACGGGTCATTGGCACACGTTTTTCGCTACGTGCAGAATAAGCTACTGTGCTCACAGTGTTTTGTTCGGTAGCAATATTCGCTTTGGCTTGTTGAGCTTCACGTTTGGCAAGGTAAGCGTTGATATCTTCTCGAGTTAAACGACCGCCTACGCCTGTGCCTTGCACTTGGTTCGCTTCAATGCCGTGTTCTGCTAGTAAACGACGGATGGCAGGACCTTGAGAGTCCGCATCTGAATGGTCGTTTTCAATTGCTGATTTTTGGCGATCTGCTGGAGTAGGTTCAACATCATTATTTGCAACATTTTGGATAAAATCGCCCGCTTGTGCGGTATCAATTTTTCCTAACAATTGGGAAGATACCACAGTTGCACCCGTTGCTTGAGTGATTTCAACAAGTATTCCGTCTACTGGTGCAGGCACTTCAAGAACGACTTTGTCGGTTTCGATTTCGACTAAGACGTCATCACGGGTTACTCGGTCCCCCGCTTGTTTATGCCAAGTTGCGACAGTTGCATCAGCAACCGATTCAGGGAGTATGGGAGTAAGAATTTCAGTTGTCATATCTAGTTCCTTTTTTATCTCAAGCCTAAATTAAAGCGTTAAGGCTTGTTCAATCAATTCACGTTGTTGTTTGTTATGTAATGAAGCGTAGCCCACCGCTGGTGCGGCAGAAGCTGGTCTGCCTGCATAAGAAAGTTTTGCACCTTTAGGAATGACATATTCAAAATTATGTTTACTGCAATACCAAGCACCTTGGTTTTGAGGTTCTTCTTGACACCATACGAAATCAGTTACATGAGTATAAGGTTCAAGAATTTTTGCTACCTCTTCGTAAGGGAACGGGTAAAGCTGTTCAATACGAACAATTGCTACATCAGTTTGTGCTTTTTTGCGACGTTCTTCAATTAAATCGTAGAACACTTTGCCTGAACACATTATCACACGTTTTACTTGGTTTGGTTCAATGGCATCAATTTCTCCAATTGCATTTTGGAATGTGCCTTCCGTAAGTTCTTCTAATGAAGAAATCGCAAGTGGATGACGGAGCAATGATTTTGGTGTAATGGCAACCAATGGGCGACGCATTTTGCGGATAGCTTGACGGCGCAACATATGATAAACCTGTGCTGGCGTACTTGGGATACACACCTGGATGTTCTGTTCAGCACAAAGTTGTAAGTAGCGTTCAACGCGAGCGGAAGAGTGTTCTGGTCCTTGTCCTTCATAGCCGTGAGGAAGTAGCATCACTAAGCCACACATTCTGCCCCATTTTTGTTCGCCAGAGCTGATAAATTGGTCAATCACAATTTGTGCACCATTGGCGAAGTCACCAAATTGGGCTTCCCAAATGGTTAAGGTTTTTGGATCTGTGGTCGCAAAACCATATTCAAAGGCAAGTACGGCTTCTTCAGAAAGTACAGAGTCCCACACTTGGAAACGCCCTTGGTTGGCGTGTAAGTGTGTAAGAGGCACAAAGCCTGTACCGTCGTTTTGGTTGTGAACAACTGCGTGGCGGTGGAAGAAGGTGCCTCGACCTGCATCTTCCCCTGAAATACGCACGTGTGTGCCTTCATCTAATAAAGTCGCATACGCCATGGTTTCCGCCATTCCCCAATCGAATGGTTTGTTACCAGCAGCCATCTCTTTACGATCGTTGTAGATTTTTTCGACACGAGAATGGGCTTTGACATTTTCAGGGTATTCTGCCACACGTTTTGCAAGGGTTAAGAAACGATCTTGCGGGAATTGGTTTTCGTAAGAAGCTGTCCAATCGTAGTTGAGATATTGTAACCAATCGACAGCTGCCATATCCATTTCACGCCATTCTGGCACAACGCATTCGCCTTGGTCTAACGCATCACGGTAATTGTTCATCATTGCAATAGCTTCATCTTGATTGATCACACCTTCAGCTACTAAGCGATCTTCATACACTTTACGCGGTGTTGGATGTTTTTTGATAATGCTATACATCATCGGCTGCGTTGCTAATGGCTCATCCGCTTCGTTATGACCGTGGCGGCGATAAGAGATTAAATCAATGAAAATATCACGTTTGAAGAGGGTACGATATTCCACCGCCATTCGTGCTGCAAAAGCGACCGCTTCTGGATCATCACCGTTTACGTGGATGATTGGTGCTTGGATCATTTTGGCAATATCAGTACAGAACTCTGTTGAGCGAGTATCGTTCGGGTTCGATGTGGTAAAGCCGATCTGGTTATTAATCACGATGCGGATTGTACCACCTACGGTATAACCACGAGCGTTTGCCATATTTAAGGTTTCTTGCATTACGCCTTGACCTGTTACCGCAGAATCACCGTGCACGGTAACCGCTAACACGTGGTCGCCTGTTTTATCGCCCGCTCGTTCTTGACGAGCACGTACAGCACCTACAACGACAGGGTTTACGATTTCTAAGTGAGAGGGGTTGAACGCAAGGGTTAAGTGAACATTTTTATCATCCACAGCAAAATCGGAAGAGAAACCTTGGTGATATTTTACATCGCCCGTACGGTTATCATCTGCGTGTTTGCCTGCAAATTCATCAAAGAGTTCACCAGGTTTTTTACCGAGTACATTGACCAACATATTCAAGCGTCCACGGTGTGCCATTCCCATCACCACATCATTCACACCTTGACGGCTGGCGTGGCGGATAATCTCTTTCATCATTGGGATAAACGCATCAGAACCTTCAAGTGAGAAACGTTTCGCACCAGGGAATTTCGCCCCAATGTAGCGCTCCAAACCATCAGCAGCAGTCAATTCTGAAAGTAAAGTTACTTTTTCTTCTTTTGAGAAAAGTGGTTTATTCAATACGCTTTCCATCTTCGCTTGGAGCCAGTTGCGTTGTGTCATATCTTGCACGTGCATAAACTCAAGCCCAATGGTGCCAAGGTAGGTTTCTTTTAATGCTTTCGCGAGATCGGAAAACTTCATCGTATCTTTACCAAACACATATTTACCGACCGTCATTGTTTCGTTTAAATCCGCCTCGCTAAAGCCGTGGTGATGGTAATCCAATTCAGGCACACTTGAGGTTTTCCAGCGGTAATAGTTGAGCGGGTCAAGGTTTGCTTGTGTGTAACCACGGAAGCGGTATGCGTTAATCCATTGCAATAGACGCACTTGTTTTGTGCTTGCTTCTGGATCCACAACGGTTACTGCTTCTGGGATATTTTCACGAGCAAGTTTGCGGAAATAATCACGCACTTGAGAATGAGGTTGCTCAACCACCGTAGTTGAAGGGAAGGAATCAAAAATGGCTTTCCAAGACGCATCAATGGAGTGAGGGTCATCTAGATATTGTTCGTAAATTTCTTCTACGTAAGTTTGGTTCGAGCCACCGAAAGGGCTGGAGGCGAGCCAATCATCAAAGTTTTTGTATTGATATTGCATAGCAGTCTAACCTTTATGGATTGTATAGGACTTTTCAATTATACTCTAATTTTGGAGTGAGAACTGTGAGCAATGTCATATTTTTAACAAACTTTTAGCAAATCGAAGAAGAAAATTGACCGCTTGAGATGCTCATACTGAATGAAGCAATGGGTATGCACTTCGTATTTGCTTCTGCCAAATCTCCCTGCTTTGCTAAAGAGGGTAGATTTGGCAGAAGTTATTGATGATGAGGAAATTTATTTAATTACACTGACAAACCCCACTACATACATCACCATGTAAATTATGATGATGGTTATGATGGTGCGAGTAAAATGCCACATTCTGAGCAAACTGATCGCCAAAAAAGTGAATGAAATGTGGATCGTTGGTAATCACTTCGGGCGTTCCTGCACAGCAAATATGACGGTTCACGCAAATCACTTCGTCTGTATTTGCCATTACAATATTCAAGTCATGCGAAACCATTAAAATCGCACAGTTCAGCCAACTGCGAGTATTATTTAGTAGCTGATAAAGTTCTGTCTGCCCAGAAATATCGACCCCTTGCATCGGCTCATCAAGCACTAAAAGTTGGGGTCTGTTTAAAATTGCACGAGCCATCAGGACACGCTGTAATTCCCCTCCAGACAACTTTTGCATACTATTTTCTGCTAAATGCTCAATCGAAAAGAGCTTTAACGCTTCATCAATCGCAAATGGCTTGCAATAAGGCTTAAGTGAGAGAAATTTTTTCACGGTAATCGGCATAGAGTGATCAAGGTGCAATTTCTGAGGCACATAACCGATTTTTAATCCTTTTTTATGTTCCACTTTGCCTCTTGTTGGTGTCAGTAACTTGAGTAATACTTTTAATAATGTCGATTTTCCCCCACCGTTTGGTCCAACAATGGTCATTATTTCGTTGGCGTAAATAGTTAAATTGATATTTTGCAACGCTTTATTGCCATTAAATTCCACTTCAATTTGTTTAAGAGAAACTAACTCTTCACCTTTGGTTTGGTTCGGTGATTTTTCTGAGCGGGTTAATGGTGTAATTTGATGGATTTTCATACGTTTTCATGAAAAATTTAGGGATTTATTCGGTGGTTCAAATTAACGGATTTTTATCTAAATGACAAGATGGAATTTTTCTTTTACAATCTTGTCGAAGACTCTCAGTAAATTTACATAAAAAAACGCACAGGATAGATTTTGTCACGTATTATTTTCGCAAGAGATCGAAGACGGAAAAAAAAGAAAATTAGAATATTTCTGTTTTTGATGGCGGTACTTTCTATTGGTATTGGCATTGCCCTTTCATTAAAAAAACAAACACCGCTGAATGCATCATCGCAAGAAAATGTCATTATTTTAGATAATTTAGATAACGATATAATCGATGACGTAGAAAATCCGAATTCAGACACTGAACAAGCAGAGAAAAAACAAGATTTAACCGAAGATCCTAATGCTACCTCTTACGATGATGAATTAGCCTCTGAAGATGATGAGGAAGAAGGTGAGGAGGGTAAATCCAAAGTATTACAAGAAAAATTGCCAGAAGAAGCAGAGCAATTGATTAGCGATATTGTCAATATTGCGGATGAAGCATTACGTATTCAAGATCAATTTAGCTATGTAGTTACCAAGGATGATAAATTAAGCGATGTGCTTGAGCAGTCAGGTTTAGGCGATGATGATGCGAGAGCATTAATTCGTCAATATCCTGCATTAGGCAAACTAGAAGCAGGGCAGCAGTTCTATTGGATTTTAGACAACTACGGCGAGTTGGAATATATGAACTGGTTGGTGTCTGAAAAAGAAGAACGCATTTATGAGCGGCAGGATAACGGCAAATTTAGCTATCAACGTATCGAAAAACAAGGTACGTGGCGACAAGATGTAGTCAAAGGTGTGATTCAAGGTAGCTTTAGCATTAGTTTGCATAATGTGGGCTTGTCGGATCGCCAAATCAATCAATTAGCAGTCGGATTACAATCACAAATTGCGACTAACAAATTGAAAAACGGGGATCGTTTTGCGATTTTGGTGAAACGTGAATATATCAATGGAACGGTAACGGACATTGGTAACGTAGAGGGGATTTTAATTGAAAGCGATGAAAAACGTTATTATGCCATTCAAGCATCAAATGGACGTTATTACAGCAATCACGGTGAAACGCTCACGAAAGGCTTTGCTCGCCAACCATTGTTGTTTACTGCACGAGTTTCTTCGCCGTTTAATCCTCGCAGATTGCATCCAATTACTAAACGTGTACGTCCGCATAATGGAGTCGATTTTGGCATTCCATCGGGTACGCCAGTAATTGCACCAAGTGATGGCGTGGTAGAACACGTTGCTTTCCAAGCTCACGGTGCAGGTCGCTATATCAAAATTCGTCACGGGCATATTACCACCGTGTATATGCATTTAAGTAAGTCATTAGTCAAACCAGGACAAACTGTGCGGAAAGGGGAGCGAATTGCTCTTTCTGGTAATACGGGCGGTTCAACTGGTCCGCATTTGCACTATGAGTTCCACATTAACGGTAGACCAGTTAATCCAATGACGGTGAAATTACCAGGTTCTGGCTCAGATATGGCAAGTAAAGAGCGTAAAAACTTCTTAGAGCGTGCGAAAAACGTTCAAGAGAAACTTAAACTTTAAAATATGAAGTAGGAAATTATGAAAAAAAATCAGATGGCAAAATTAGGCTTTACCCTATTCTCAGCAGGATTAATCTCTGCAAATGTAATGGCAGATGATGCGAATTTAAAAGCAACTCTTGAAAAAATGGGAGCAACGAATGTTCGCATTAGTGATTCGGCAATCCCTAATTTTAAAACGGCAAGTTCAAATGAAGGTGTGGTTTACATCAGCAACGATGGACATTATGTCTTAAATGGTCAGATCCAAGTATTAGAACTTAAAAATGGTAAGGTAACTGATATTACGCATCAATCTAAAATGGCTGAGTTAAATGCGTTACAAAATGAGATGGTTACTTACCCTGCTAAACATGAGAAGTATGTGGTAAATATTTTTATGGATATTACCTGCCATTACTGCCATTTAGTGCATCAACGAATTAAAGAGTATAACGATGAAGGTATTACTCTTCGCTTTTTAGCTTTCCCGCGCGGTGGAATGAATACACAAACTGCAAGACAAATGGAAGCAATCTGGACGGCAACGGATAAAGTGAAAGCATTAAATGACGCAGAAAATGGCGAATTACCAAAAACATTAAAAGCACCGAGTATTGTGAAAAAACATTACGATTTAGGGATTCAATTTGGTGTTACTGGCACGCCTTATATGGTTACTGAAACAGGTAGTGTAATTGGTGGTTACGTGGAGCCAAAACAGCTTGCAAAAATGTTGGCGGAAGAAAAATAAATTGTGCAAAAAATTATAAAAAAACGACCGCTTTTAACGCAGGAAAAACTCTCTGATCATCCGCTGTTAAACCGTTTGTATCAAAGCCGAGGCGTTCAATCTCCTCAAGAATTAGAGCGAACATTGAAGTTTTTACATCGCCCAAAACAGTTGGCGGGCATTGAACAAGCAGTCGAAATTTTAATGCAAGCCTACAAAAAGCAATCTCAGATTGTGATTGTAGGCGATTTTGATGCGGATGGTGCAACCAGTACAGCATTGACTTTATTGGCATTACGTCAGCTAGGTTTTACCCAAGTAGAATATTTGATCCCCGATCGTTTCTCACAAGGCTACGGATTAAGTTTAAGCGTAGCGGAAATGGTGGTAGCTAAAGGGGCTGATTTAGTCATTACTGTCGATAATGGTATCTCTTCTTTTGAAGGAATTGAGTATCTGAAATCACAAGGTATCCAAGTTATCGTTACCGATCACCATTTACCTGCGGATAGCTTCCCAAATGCTGATGCGATGGTTAACCCTAACCTGCCCTATTGTGAATTTCCATCAAAATCTTTAGCAGGCGTAGGCGTCGCATTCTATGTAATGCTGGCACTACGTAGCAAGATGCGGGAAGAAAATCTATTTACGGGTACCGAACCCAATTTAGCTGAATTGCTCGATTTAGTGGCACTGGGTACGGTTGCTGATGTGGTGCCTCTTGATCACAATAATCGCATTTTAGTTTACCAAGGATTAAGCCGTATTCGCTCTGGGGCTTGTCGAGCAGGGATTAAAGCCTTGGCTGAGGTGAGTAAACGCGATTTAAGTCATTTACAGGCAGCTGATTTAGGCTTTGCGATTGCACCGCGATTAAATGCAGCAGGGCGATTAGAAAATATGTCACTAGGTGTAGAATTGCTCGTTGCGGATAATATGGATGTGGCTCGCCAATTAGCATTTGAGCTAGATAGTCTCAACCAAACTCGCAAAGAATTTGAACAAGAGATGAAAACAGAGGCTCTGTCGATTTGTGCGAAATTGCCAAAACTCTCGCAGAAAAATCAAGCCCACGGTATAACACTTTATCATCCTGACTGGCATCAAGGTGTGATTGGTATTTTGGCTTCTCGTATTAAGGATCAGTTTCATCGTCCTGTGATTGCTTTTGCCCAAGAGAGTGAAGAAAGCGAATTTATCAAAGGCTCTGCACGTTCTATTGCAGGGTTACATATGCGAGATGTGTTAGAGCGAATTGATACGCTTTATCCTGATTTAATTGTGAAATTCGGTGGGCATGCAATGGCAGCAGGTTTGACTATTCACCAAGATCATTTCCTTAAATTCCAGAAAATTTTTGACGAAGTGATTAACGAAATGATTGAACCAGAGCTATTGCAAGGCATCATTTACACTGATGGTGAATTACAAGCGGGAGAATTTTCACTTAAAATTGCCAATCTATTACAACAGGCAGGACCTTGGGGACAACATTTCCCAGAACCAACGTTTGAAGGCGATTTTAAAATCCTGCAACAGAGATTGTTAGGAGGAAGCCATCTAAAAATGATGCTAGAAAACCAACAAGGTATGTTATTAGATGCCATTTGGTTTAATATTGATACCCGATTATTCCCTGATCTTTCGATTAAACAAGCGAAAATAATTTACAAACTTGACATAAATGAGTATAAAGGCACTAAGAATTTACAGTTACGTGTAGAAAATGTAATTGTTTAATAATTATATTGAATAAATATAGAAATTCCTCGCATAGTATTGTAGAATTTTGGTGATTTCTTGAATACTTTGTTTTTATGAAGTGTTGAGATGGTTCAATAAATAGTCTTTTATTTATAAAGGAAATTCAAATAATGAAAAAAACAACAATTTTTCGTAGTTTTGCACTATCTGCAGCAGCATTAGCAGTAGCAGCTTGTGGTAACTTAAGCAAAGTTTCAGATGAAGGTTTTATTGAGAATCCAGTATTCCCTAAAATTTCTGAATCTGAGTTTAATCACGATGGCTCTCAATTCGGTTCTTGGCCAAACTGGGAAAATGTTCGTCAAATTGAACGCGGTATGAACAAGGACCAACTTTACTACTTAATTGGTCGTCCACACTTTGAAGAAGGTTTATACGGCGTGCGTGAATGGGACTACGCATTTAACTACCGTGAAAATGGCGTACACAAAATTTGTCAATTCAAAATTGGTTTTGACAAAAATATGAACGCTCAAAGCTTCTTCTGGTATCCAAATGGTTGTAATGGCAATTCATCATTCAACCTAAGTGGTGACTTCTTATTTGATTTTGACAAAGACGTATTAACGACTAAAGGTAAAGAAGTTGTTGATAACGTTGCAGCACAATTAAAATCATCAGGTGCACAACAAGTTAAGGTTGCAGGTTACACAGACCGTTTAGGTTCAGTTGAATACAACCTTAACTTATCAGATCGTCGTGCGAAAATGGTTAAAGCACGTTTAATCGAACAAGGTGTAACAGCACAAATCGAAGCGGTAGGTTACGGTAAAGCAAACCAAGTTAAAGCGTGTGATGGTATGAGCGGTCAAGCTGAAAAAGATTGTTTACGTCCAAACCGTCGTGTAGAAATTTTTGCTAACGGTGGTGTATTAAAACAAAGCGAAGGTGGCAATGTTGCAGGTCCTAATGGTCCAGCACCGCTTTACCAAACTCCAGCATATAACTCTGGTAAATAATTTACAGGATTTATAGTTCTGAGTAGAATATAAGGGTAGCCGATTGGTTACCCTTTCTTTTATTCATTTTTTACATAGGAATTTTTATGCAGTATCAAGCCATTGCCTTTGATTTAGACGGCACGCTACTTTCCCCGAACGCTACTATTCTGGAATCAAGTAAACAAGCTATCCAAAAGGTAAGAGAAAAAGGCATAAAAGTCTATTTTGTTACGGGGCGGCACCACACAGCTGTTCGCCCATATTATGTAGAAATGAATTTAGATACGCCTGTAGTGTGTTGTAACGGTACTTACCTCTACGATTTTCAACAAGATAAAGTCTTAGAAGGCAATCCGCTTACGGCTGAATTAGCTTTAATGCTTATCAATAATGCACAAGCAGAGGGCATCCACGTTTCTGTCTATTTCCGCGATGCAATGACCTACGAGGAACTTAACCCGCATTTTGTTAAATTACAAAAATGGGTGGATTCTTGCCCAGAAAATGTGCGACCTGATGTACATCAAGTGGAAAAATTTCAAAAAGAAATTGATAATGGGGAAACTGTTTGGAAAGTGCTAATTAGTGATCCTGATTTAGCAAAAATGCAAAAGTTTGTTGAAACTTTACCGCTTGATCAAGTGAGTCCTGAATGGTCTTGGGTTGATAGAGCGGATATTACTGCAGTCGGTAACAGTAAAGGAAAAATGTTAGTGAAATTGCTTGAACGTGACAGTATCGATCCTGCTCGGGTGGTTGCTTTCGGCGATAATTTTAACGATATTTCAATGTTACAACAGGTTGGGCTAGGTATTGCTATGGGGGGCTCAGAAGAGGAGGTACAACGCAAAGCAGATAAAACCATCGGTTTGAATAGTGAAGATAGTATAGCCGAAGAACTAACGCAATTATTCCAGCTTTAAATTATAACGATAATATACAATGAACACATTCGTCGTTAATCCTAAAAATTCCATTGCTCGTCGCATTGGACTTTATTTCTCCATTATTATTGCATTTGCTACGCTGATGAGCGGAATTTCTTTGGGTATTATGTGGAGTAATCATGCTGACGCAAGGCTGATTAATGTTGCAGGTTCTTTGCGTTACCAAACTTACCGTTTTTTGCCTGAAATGGAGTATTATCCTGAGATTCGTCAAGCCCGTTTAGCTGAGTATCAAGCCAGTTTAAATGCGTTACACGATGAGTTACATTCAGATTATGTACCACAGCAAGTGATTCAAGGGTATAAGAGTCTGATTACGCATTGGACTCAAATGGTTGAGTATGTTGAAAATCAAGATAAAGCACAATACTTAAGCAATGTAGAGTATTATGTTGATGAAATAGATACTTTTGTCAAACATTTACAAGCGTTTGCTGAACTTAAGTTAATAATTGCGATAGGTGTAATTGTAATCTCAATGTTGCTAATTATCTCGTTTGCCTACTATGGGGTATGGTACACTCGTCGACGCATTATCTGCCATCTTGATCAGCTCGTTTTAGCTAGCCAACAAATTCAACAAGAAGATTTTAACCACGTCGAATTAGCGATCAACGAGCCCAATGAACTTGGTGTTTTGTCGAAAGCTTTTACCCAAATGGCAAGTGAATTGGAAAAATTATATAGCTCTCTTGAAGAAAAAGTGGCAGAAAAAACGCGCCGTTTGACCGCCGTAAATCGTTCCATTATGGTGCTTTATCACTGCTCGCAAATGTTGACTTCTAAGCCTATTAGCAAAGAGCTTCTACATCAAGTTTTGGAAACGGTGCTAGATAATGAACAGCTCAAAGGCATTGCGATTGAAGTTTATGGGGCAGATTATTGGAATGTTAAGATTGACCGAGGCTCGCTTTCTCACCATTGGCAACAACACGAAATCGCGATTGAAAATGAAAAAATTGCGATGTTACGTTGGAAGCCTTCTTTGCTTTGTCCTGATGAGCGCCTAATTCAGAGTGTATCAGAAATGATAGGGCGAAGTGTTTATGTTGTAAAAAACCATAAGCAGCAACAGCAACTTATTCTGATGGAAGAGCGGTCGATTATTGCCAGAGAATTGCACGACTCTTTGGCACAGTCGCTTACCTTCTTTAAAATTCAGTTGAGCTTGCTTAAGCGTAATGGCGAAACAGCTCAAGATTGGCAAAAACAAGCGAGCATTCTAAACGATTTAGAAAAAGCACTGAATGATGCGTATAGCCAATTGCGAGAGCTACTTTCAACGTTTCGCTTAACCATTGAAGAGTCTAATTTGACCAGTGCATTAGAGCGAATGTTGGATACCTTGCGTGCCCGTACTTCCGCCCAAATTCGCCTAAACTGCAAATTGCCTTCTTTGATGTTTAACGCTCAAGAGCAAGTGCACGTATTGCAAATTACTCGTGAGGCAGTCATCAATGCAATTAAACACACTGATGCAACTGAAATTGATGTGATTGCAGACACCAATGCCGAGGGTGAACATTACCTGATCATACAAGATAACGGCAAAGGTGTTGAAACCATTTTAGAACCCGAAGGGCATTACGGTTTAACCATTATGAAAGAGCGTGCTTCTGAACTACACGGTGAATTGAATTTCTACAATCGCCCAGAAGGTGGCTTTCAAGTGATGGTTGTATTACCAAATATGTTAGGGCAACGCTAATACAATAAGCGGTTAAAAAATTCCATTATTTTGCAAAAGGACAGAAAATGCAGATCCGAAAATCAATAGAAACTGATTTCCAAAGCATTTTAGATATTTACAACCAAGCGATTCCAACCCATCAAATTACCGCAGATCTTGAATTGGTCACTATGGAAAATCGACGTACGTGGTTTGATTTCCATCTTTCAAGCGATAAATATCCGATCTGGACAGTGGAAGATGAAACAGGGATTGCTGGTTGGTTTAGCTTTTCCCCCTTTTATGAGCGCCCCGCTTTTGTACATACATCTGAGATTAGCATTTACTTAGACACAAGAGCAAAAGGCAAAGGTTACGGCTCAAAAATTATCGAATTTATGCAATCTGAAATGTTAAATCATCAGATTAATACATTGATGGCGTATGTGTTTGAAATGAATCAAGTGAGCCAAAACTTGATGTTTAAGCACGGGTTTGAACAATGGGGCAGATTCCCGAATATTGCCAATATGGGCAAAGATGAACAAAACAACGACAAATGGCGCACACTTTTGATGTTGTCGTATCAGAAAATGTCTGAGTAGACGTTTAATTTAAATGCATCTTTGTTGATACGAGATGCATTTTTCATTAGAAATACTAATCATAAACCTTAATTTATATCCAGTATACGTTTCTTAAAATATGACCTAGATCACATTTTTACACTGCATTGCTTGTTAAGATCACAAACAAGTTAGCACACCCAGAGGGATTTTATATGAAAGACGTACGTATTGAAGTAGATTTATTAGGTGAAAAAGAAGTACCAAATGAAGCGTATTGGGGGATTCATACACTCCGTGCGATTGAGAATTTTAACATTTCAAATAACACAATTTCCGATGTGCCTGAGTTTGTGCGTGGTATGGTAATGGTCAAAAAAGCGACCGCATTAACCAATGCAGAATTGGGTGTGATTCCAAAAAAAATCGCGAATGCGATTGTGCAAGCTTGCGATGAAATGCTAGAGAAAGGTCGCTGTATGGATCAATTCCCATCTGATGTTTATCAGGGCGGGGCAGGTACTTCTGTGAATATGAATACCAATGAAGTGGTTGCGAATTTAGCGTTGGAAATGTTAGGTCAGCCAAAAGGTCGCTATGATATTGTAAACCCTATGGATCACGTGAATGCGAGCCAGTCGACTAACGATGCTTATCCAACCGGTTTCCGTATTGCAGTGTATAACAGCGTGCTTAAATTGATTGAAAAAGTCCACTATTTACAACAAGGTTTTGAAGCGAAAGCAGTCGAATTTGCTGATGTTTTGAAAATGGGGCGTACTCAATTGCAAGATGCGGTACCAATGACGGTAGGGCAAGAATTCAAAGCTTTTGCGGTGTTGTTGGAAGAAGAAGTTAAAAACCTCAAACGCACAGCAAAATTACTGCTTGAAGTCAATTTAGGGGCAACTGCCATCGGAACAGGATTGAATACGCCAGAAGGTTATCCTGAACTCGCGGTTAAAAACTTAGCAAAAGTAACCAATTTACCTTGTGTACTTTCTGATAATTTAATCGAAGCAACATCCGACTGCGGTGCTTATGTGATGGTACACGGTGCGTTAAAACGCTCGGCCGTAAAACTTTCTAAAGTATGTAATGACTTGCGCCTGCTTTCATCAGGTCCACGTGCTGGTTTAAATGAAATCAACTTACCAGAGTTACAAGCAGGTTCTTCCATTATGCCTGCAAAAGTAAATCCTGTTGTGCCAGAAGTGGTAAACCAAGTGTGCTTTAAAGTGATTGGTAACGATAACACTATTACATTTGCTGCAGAAGCTGGGCAATTACAACTGAACGTGATGGAGCCTGTGATTGGTCAAGCGATGTTTGAAACGATCTCACTCCTATCAAATGCGTGTGTGAATTTACGCGATAAATGTATTGATGGCATTACTGTGAACCGTGAAACTTGCCAAAATTATGTATTCAATTCAATTGGTATCGTCACTTACCTTAATCCGTTTATTGGACATCATAATGGTGATATAGTGGGCAAAATCTGTGCTCAAACAGGTAAAGGTGTACGTGAAGTGGTATTAGAAAGAGGATTGCTTACAGAGGCTGAATTAGATGATATTCTCTCTGTTGAGAACTTGATGAACCCAACATATAAAGCAAAACGTTTTAACGAAGAAGAGTAAAGTCAGCTAAGTAGTAGATTTTGATAATTGGTTTAGGACTTGCAAAACGCCAATAATCGGCTATACTACGTGGCGAGTTAGTTAGACAATCGCTGGTTTATTGAAGCCCTTAACCGTGTTCACACGACCTAGTGGGACAAGTAAACGAGAGGAAAGTCCGAGCTACACAGGGCAGAGTGCCAGATAACGTCTGGGCGGCGTGAGCCGACGACCAGTGCAACAGAGAGCAGACCGCCATTTTTAGAAATGGTAAGGGTGAAAGGGTGCGGTAAGAGCGCACCGCGTGGGTGGCAACACTTCACGGCAGGGTAAACTCCACTCGTAGCAAGACCAAATAGGAACTCAATGGATGGCCCGTCCAGAGTTCGGGTAGGTTGCTTGAGCATAATAGTGATGTTATGCCTAGAGGAATGATTGTCCAAGACAGAACTCGGCTTATCGACTAACTCATCTTATTCCAGCGAACTGTTTTTAAGGTTTTAAAAGCGGTTCGCTTTTTTTCTATAAGGACATAATATGAAGTATTTTATTACGCTCTTCTTTTCGTTCTTCTCAATTGGTGTCTTCGCCCATCCACACGCTTTTGTCGACCTGAAAACCCAAGCACTGATTGAAAATCAAACGCTAAAAGGCTTCCGTATGTCTTGGACGTTGGATGAAATTGCTTCTAGCACGTTAATTTATGAAATGCAGTCAAGTGCAGACCCTGTTAAAGCCAAGCAAGATTTAACTAAAGAGATGATTGATACGGCAAAGCAAGACCACTATTTCAGCTATCTCTACAATCAGAAAAACAATCTGATTCCGTTTACCGAAACGCCTTCTGATTACGGCTTTGTAGTGGAAAATAACCGCATTATTTTTTCGATGAACGTCTATCTAAGCGTGCCACAAAAACTGAGCATTGTGCCTATCACATTGATGAGTTACGAGCCAACCTACTATATGGCGATGGAGTATAATGACCAAAGTGATGTCTCTATTGATGATAAAAAATGTGAAATCAAAGTGGTGCAACCGAAAGTGGATGATACATTGAAACTTTATGCCTCAAGTTTGGACAAAGATCAGACACCAGAAGATCAATCACTTGGGCGTGCCTTTGCTCAAAAGGTAGAGATGAAATGCAAAAATCAAAATTAACCGCTGCTTCTTTGCTCGTGTTAGCCTTATTGGCGATCGCTGTTTATTGGGTTTATCCGTTCTTGCTGCATAAAGTGATACTGTGGCAAAAAGCGTTTAATTTACAACTTTCTAGCTCGCTTAATCAGCTTAATCAACAACATCAAGAAGCGGGCATTACCCTTATTTTTATCAGCTTTTTCTATGGTATTTTTCACGCGATAGGCCCTGGACACGGTAAGTTTATTCTCACGAGCTATTTAGCTTTAGAACAGTCGAAACTCAAACAAGCGGTCAAAATTAGCTTGGCTTCTTCCATTGTGCAAGGGATCGTTGCTATTTTGCTAGTGTCGATTATCGTTGTTGCCTTTACGCTTTCCCGCTCATATTTCAATTTAACACTAAAATGGGTAGAACGGGGCAGTTTTATGTTGATGATTTTGCTTGGATTTTATTGGATTTATCAAGCGTGGAAAGGCATTCGCCCGCCTAAATTGCAGATTAGAAAAATCAGCCCAATGCAAATGCCCCAAGAAAAAACACCGCTTGTTTCACATCACATTCATCATGAGCATTGTGGTTGCGGGCATCAACATCTGCCTTCATCAGTGCAAATGAACCAATCAACAGGTTGGAAAAGCCAACTTTTCTTGATTTTGAGTATTGGATCGCGCCCATGTTCTGGGGCAATTTTAGTGCTGTTTCTCTCTTATACACTCAATATTTACCTTTGGGGCATATTGGCTACTTTAATGATGGCACTTGGTACAGGCATTACACTTACAATCTTTGCGTTGATTGTGATCTTTACACGTCATAAAGCCGTGCAATTAAAAATGTGGTATTTCCCTGCTAAATTTAGCTTTCCAATAGCAAGTAGTTTGAAATTTTTGACCGCTTGCGTGCTGATTGGAATGGGTATTTTGTTATTACATAGTAGTTTTATTGAGGCTACTACAGGGACGATTTTTAGACGGTAGTTTATAGTTTCTTACGACTATATGTTGGTTGCACCATAAAACTGATAAATTTTTATTTGTATTATGATTCCTATTAACCTAACCAACATCGCTAACATCTTTTACTAGGATCTGGTTTTTTATTCCTGTAGCCATATCTGCTAATACATCCATCTGATTAATAGTGATGTATTTGCCTTGAACAGTAATCATACCTGATTTTTGGAAGCGTCCAAGTAAGCGGCTAATAGTTTCAATCGTTAAACCGAGATAATTACCAATATCTCCACGAGTCATCGTTAAACGAAATTCACGAGCAGAGAAGCCTCGAGCTGCGTAACGTTGAGATAGATTGTGTAAAAATGCAGCTAATTTTTCTTCTGCACTCATTTTGGAAAGTAACAAAATCATTTCTTGATCACTTTTAATTTCGTTACTCATTAAGCGCATGATTTGATGTCGGATTTTTGGCATTTTCCCTGCAAGATCATCGAGAATATCAAATGGGATTTCGCAGATCATTGCAGTTTCTAAAGCTTGTGCGAAACCAACGTGTTTCATATTCATGATAGCATCAAAACCGATAAGATCGCCTGGAAGATGAAAAGCCGTGATTTGTTCTTCGCCATTTTCGCTTAATGTATAGCTTTTTAATGTACCAGAACGAAGGGCATAAATTGAGCGAAGTTCATCGCCAGATTGGAAAATAATTTGGGATTTTTGTACAGGTTTTTTACGCTCAATGATGTTATCAAGTTGAGTCAATTCATGTTCGCTTAACGTAAAAGGGAGGCAAAGTTGGCTAATACTGCAATTTTGACAGTGGATCGTACAGCCTGTTCTTCCTTGTGTTTTTGCCTCTGGCACAATTTTCATAACTATTTTCCACATAAATTCTATAAAAGTTTGATTTAACGCAAAGTTTACCATTTATTTTTGAATGAAGAAAGTATAACTTTTACCCCAAGAGAGTTAATTTTTTTTGTGAATTTATTCCAAAATTTTTCAAAAATGAGAAGTATCTCTCATTTTTCTTCACAATTATTTGCTAATATACAAGCAACAAAAAGACCAATACAGGGACAATAAGGAGTCTATTATGTACAAACACATCTTAGTTGCAGTCGATCTTTCTGAAGAAAGTCTTGTTTTATTACGTAAAGGTGCTGGACTTGCAGAAAAATGTGGTGCGAAATTATCTGTTATCCACGTAGATGTAAATTTTTCTGATTTATACACTGGTCTGATTGACATTAATATGTCAGCCGTGCAAGATAATGTTTCAGTTGAAACAACGAAAGCATTAGATGAGCTTGCAAGCAAAATAAACTATCCTGTTTCAGAAAAACTTAATGGCACAGGCGACTTCTCTCAAGTGATAGAAGAAGCCGTAAGTAAATATGGCATTGATTTATTAATTACAGGGCATCACCAAGATTTTTGGAGTAAGTTTATGTCGTCAACTCGCCAAGTGATGAATAACGTTGCTATTGATATGCTTGTTGTCCCTCTTGATGATGAATAAGTCTTAATTTTACATTGGTTCATTTTATACCGCTTGTAGTTAGAACAACTCAAGCGGTTATTTTTTGCTAAAAAATTGCTAAATTAGTAACAGATAAATAAAATTCATTGCTTTTATTGGATTATTTTTCACAAATTCGATTGAAAAGTGTGTAGAATAATGCAGTTATAAATAAACGATTTGAGTAATTTTTTAGTCTTTAAACAGAACGAGCGTTAATTAGAATGAAAACGACATCGCAAATTAGACAGTCCTTTTTGGATTTTTTCCATAGCAAAGGACATACTGTAGTAGAAAGTAGTTCGTTAGTTCCTGAAAACGATCCTACTTTGCTTTTTACCAATGCAGGTATGAACCAATTTAAAGATGTTTTTCTAGGTGTAGAAAAACGTCCTTATACTCGTGCAACGACAGCACAACGCTGTGTGCGTGCAGGTGGTAAACACAACGATTTAGAAAACGTAGGCTATACAGCTCGCCATCATACATTTTTCGAGATGATGGGTAACTTTAGTTTCGGTGATTATTTTAAACGTGATGCTATTCAATTCGGTTGGGAATTTTTAACTTCTCCAGAATGGTTAGCTTTGCCGAAAGAAAAACTTTATGTGACTGTTTATGAAACAGATGATGAGGCTTACGATATTTGGCATACTCTTGTAGGCATACCAGCTGATCACATTATTCGTATTGGTGACAATAAAGGTGCACCTTATGCTTCAGATAACTTCTGGGCGATGGGCGATACAGGTCCTTGTGGTCCTTGCACAGAAATTTTCTACGACCACGGTGAAAAATACTGGGGCGGTTTACCTGGTACACCAGAAGAAGATGGCGACCGTTATATCGAAGTTTGGAACATTGTGTTTATGCAATTTAACCGCTTAGCGGATGGCACAATGGAAAAATTACCGAAACCATCAGTAGATACGGGGATGGGGTTAGAGCGTATGACTGCGGTAATGCAGCACGTAAACTCAAACTATGAAATAGATATTTTCCAAACCCTAATTAAAACAACAGCGGAATTATTGGGTGTTAAAGATTTAGACAATAAATCATTACGCGTAATTGCAGACCACATCCGTTCTTGCTCATATTTAATTGCAGACGGTGTTATACCTTCAAATGAAGGCCGTGGCTACGTTCTCCGTCGTATTATCCGTCGAGCAGTGCGTCACGGTAATTTATTAGGTGCAAAAGAAGCATTCTTCTATAAATTAGTACCAACACTTGCAGAAGTAATGGGGCACGCAGGTGAAATCGTTGCACAGAAACAAGCTTTCATCCAACAAACATTAAAAGCAGAAGAAGAGCAGTTTGCTCGCACACTAGAGCGTGGTTTAGCACTGCTTGAAGATGCATTAGCGAAAGTGGAAAACAAAACCCTTTCAGGTAAAGTAGCATTCAAACTTTATGATACTTACGGCTTCCCACTTGATTTAACTGCTGACGTTTGTCGTGAGCGTGATATTTTAATTGACGAAGCAGGTTTTGATGCTGAAATGACAGCTCAACGTGAGCGTGCAAAAGCAAGTAGTAACTTTGGTGCAGATTACAGCAATATCATCAAGGTGGACGGTATAACTGAGTTTGTCGGTTACGATCATGTAACAGCTGATGCAACTGTAGTTGGCTTATTCAGTCAAGGTAAAGCGGTTGATGTAATTCAATCTGGTGAAACTGCGATTATTATCTTAGACAAAACGCCATTCTATGCAGAAATGGGTGGTCAAGTGGGTGATAGCGGTCTAATCTCATCAGAAATTTGCCAGTTTAATGTTGCTGACACCCAAAAATATGGGCAAGTGTTTGGTCATTATGGTCAAGTAGAATCAGGTGAATTACGCATAGGCGATAAAGTTTCTGCTGGAGTGAATGCAACTCGTCGTCATAGCATTGAGCTAAACCACTCAGCAACGCACTTATTGCACTCTGCATTACGTGAAGTATTAGGTGAGCATGTTGCTCAAAAAGGTTCATTAGTCAACGAGAATGGCCTACGTTTTGATTTCTCTCAACCAGAAGCAATCACTAAAGTTCAACTTGAAGAAATTGAGCGTATTGTAAACCGTAAAATTCGTGAAAACATCCCTGTCATCATTGAAGAAATGGATATTGACTCTGCAAAAGCAAAAGGTGCAATGGCTCTCTTCGGTGAAAAATATGGTGATGTAGTACGAGTGGTTGAAATGAGCGAATTTTCAATTGAACTTTGTGGTGGTACACACGTCCAAAGTACAGGAAACATTGGTTTCTTTAAACTCACCTCTGAAGGTGCAGTTGCAGCAGGTGTTCGCCGTGTTGAGGCAATTACGGGAGAAATAGCACTTGCTTGGATCCATCAATTACAACAAGTATTACAACACTCTGCAGAATTATTAAAAGCAGATAACACCTCACTTGTGGAAAAAATCCAACAATTACAAGACAAATCAAAACGCACTGAAAAAGAGTTACAACAACTTAAAGATAAACAAGCCGCTCTTGTAGGCTCTGAAATCGCTAAACAAGCTCAGCATATCAATGGCGTAAATGTGGTGGTAACTCAATTAGACAATGTTGAAGCGAAAATCCTAAGAACGATGGTTGACGACTTGAAAAATCAGCTCGGAAGTGCCATAGTTGTTATAGGAACAGTAGCTGATGAAAAAGTGAACTTAATTGTAGGAGTAACCACTGATTTAACTTCAAAAGTGAAAGCTGGCGAGTTAGTCGGTGAAATGGCAAAAAAAGTCGGTGGTAAGGGGGGCGGTCGTCCAGATATGGCAATGGCTGGCGGTTCTGAACCACAAAATTTATTACAAGCACTGAACTTTGCACAAGAATGGATTCAAGCAAAATTATAATTTAATACCTAGGCAGGGAAGAATGAATCAGACTTGCCTTGACCTTAAAATTTTATTGGGTCTTTTATCTTGGAGGTAGCAATGCTTATTTTAACTCGGAAAACAGGAGAAAGTTTACTCGTAGGAGATGACGTAGAAATTACCGTACTTAGTGTACGAGGAAGTCAAGTAAAGCTAGGTGTGAATGCACCGAAAGATATTGCAGTTCATAGACAGGAAATCTATCAAAAAATTAAAGATACTGAGTCACAACAATCTGAGTAACTAATAATAAGAAAGAAAATTATTTGAATTTTAGATTATCGGATCATTGTATTTCTACTTGAATATCTAAGCAATATATTTGATAAAAGGACCACTTACAGTATAATGTAAGTGGTTTTTTATATAAAAAAGGAATAAAAATGAAAGTAATTATCCCTGTTGCAGGTTTAGGAACTCGTATGCTACCTGCAACGAAAGCTATTCCAAAAGAAATGCTTACCGTTGCAGATAAGCCATTAATCCAATATATCGTCAATGAATGTGTGGCGGCAGGTATTAAAGAGATCGTCCTAGTGACTCATTCTTCAAAAAATGCCATCGAAAACCATTTTGATACGTCGTTTGAATTAGAAACGATGTTAGAAAAGCGTGTTAAGCGTCAATTACTTGAAGAAGTACGCTCTATTTGCCCGAAAGATGTTACCATTATGCATGTTCGTCAGGGAAATGCTAAAGGTTTAGGACACGCTGTTTTATGTGGTCGAGCAGTAGTCGGTAATGAGCCTTTTGCGGTAGTTTTGCCAGATGTGATTTTAGCAGAGTTCAGTGCTAATCAAAAAACGGAAAACTTGGCGGCAATGATCAAACGCTTTAATGAAACAGGGCATAGCCAAATTATGGTGGCACCAGTGCCAATGGATGAAGTAAGCAGCTATGGTGTTGCAGATTGTAATGGTGTTGAAATTCCAGTGGGTGGTTCAGCTGAAATTGTTAAAATGGTAGAAAAACCATCAAAAGAAGAAGCCCCATCTAACCTTGCGGTAGTAGGTCGTTATGTATTTTCATCCGCAATTTGGGATCTATTAGAAAAAACACCAGCAGGTGTAGGTGATGAAATTCAATTAACTGATGCGATTGATATGTTAATTGAACAAGAAACCGTTGAAGCATTCCATATGACTGGTAAAACATTTGATTGTGGTGATAAACTTGGTTATATGCAAGCATTTACAGAATACAGTTTACGTCATGATAAATTTGGTAAAGAATTTAAAGAATATATTAAATCTTTAGCATTAACCCTTTAAAGTGGTATTAAAATAAAGGCATAGTAGACAAAAGAGTTGCTAACATTTTGAAAAATAAATGTTAGCAACTCTTTTACTATTTCACAAAATTTTCGAAGGAAGTGACCGCTTGCGAATAAAATATAAGACTCTTAGTATCAGCCAGAGATCAGAGTTTAATTCTAAGCATGCGAGTTACTATTAGTATAATAATACCCAACATAAAATCCATTATATATTTATTTATTTCAATAGGAATTAATGGATAAATAAAAGAAGAAGAAAATGAAAATATAGCACCTACTGCAAGAACATAAACTACTTTAGCTTTTATATTCTTCATATAAACTCCTTTCATATTAACATAGCAGCATATAAATATATGCTGCTATCTAGTTATTTAATTATAAATCTCCATTAGAATTAAAGCGATGGTAAACTGAGCTTGGATCATGTTTGAAGTTATTTACTAAACCTCGATTTAATCCCTCATAATGATCTTTTGCTGCGGCACTTATAGGATCATATATGATTTCACCTAATACCCAACCCATAACCATCCAAGCAGCATTAGACATTCCACCACTAACCAATGTAACTTCTTGTGTATTTAACGTTTTCATAATAAATCTCTTTTATAACAATCCATATTGCATTTGCTCTTTTTTATAAGAGAGCAATTACATATTACACTAACTTTTTCAGATAAAATGTGATGTATATCATATTTTGATGAAAATGATTCTCAAAAATGAAACGCCTTTGAGACTTATATATTAAATCTCCAATAAATACGCCTTAATCTGCTGAATCTTATCCCTCACCGCTGCTGCTTTTTCAAATTCCAGATCCTTCGCAAAATCTCGCATTTGTTGTTCGAGATGTTTAAGTTCTTTTTCCAATTCCTTACGTGATTTAGGTGTGTAGGAAGCGGTGAAATTTTCGGAAACTTTTGCAGATTTTTTGCCACGTTTTGGTTTATCAGTTTGACCAATGTCGAGCAATTCGCCCACTTTTTTGTTTAACGCTTGTGGGATGATGCCACGCTCTTCGTTGTATTTCATCTGTTTCTCGCGGCGGCGTTCGGTTTCGGTAATCGCTTTTTGCATTGAATTGGTGATGCAGTCGCCGTAGAGAATTGCTTTGCCGTTGAGGTTGCGTGCGGCACGTCCGATGGTTTGAATAAGCGAACGTTCGGAGCGTAAAAACCCCTCTTTGTCAGCATCTAAAATCGCCACCAACGAGACTTCTGGCATATCTAAGCCTTCGCGCAATAAGTTGATCCCAACTAGCACATCGAACATCCCCATTCGCAAATCGTGGATAATTTCCACCCGCTCGACTGTGTCGATGTCGCTATGCAAATAACGCACACGTACGCCGTGTTCATCCAAATAATCGGTTAAATCTTCCGCCATTTTTTTGGTGAGCGTGGTCACTAACACCCGCTCATCGACTGCCACTCGCTTATGAATTTCGGAAAGTAAATCATCAACTTGGGTTGCCACTGGGCGCACTTCGATAATCGGGTCGAGTAAGCCTGTTGGACGCACCACTTGATCCACCACATCAGGATTTTTCTCTAATTCATAAGCGCCAGGGGTCGCAGAAACGTAAATGGTTTGTGGAGACAGCTGTTCAAATTCTTCAAATTTGAGCGGGCGGTTATCCAGTGCCGAAGGTAAGCGGAAACCGTATTGAACAAGCGTTTCTTTTCGCGCTCGGTCGCCACGATACATACCGCCAATTTGTGGTACAGTAACGTGCGATTCATCAATCACCAAAATGCCGTCCGCTGGCATATAATCAAATAAGGTCGGGGGTGGTTCGCCCTCTTTTCTACCCGAGAGATAGCGGGAGTAGTTTTCAATACCCGAGCAATAACCGAGTTCATTCATCATTTCGATATCAAACTGGGTGCGCTGGGTAATGCGTTGCTCTTCCAGCAATTTATTCTCTTTGATGAAATATTCGCGACGTTCCACTAACTCTACTTTGATCTGCTCAATCGCTTCTAAAATGCGTTCTCGAGGCGTTACATAGTGCGTTTTCGGGTAGATGGTGTAACGCGGCACACGCCCCAAACTATGTCCCGTAAGCGGATCGAACAGGGAAAGATTTTCGATCTCGTCGTCAAACAGCTCCACGCGTAAAGCGACCTCGTCTGATTCCGCAGGGAAAATATCAATCACCTCACCACGAACACGGAAGGTTGAACGCTGGAAGGCTTGATCGTTACGGGTATATTGCAACTCAGCAAGTCGGGAAAGAATGGTGCGTTGGTCGATAATATCGCCCACTTGCAGATGCAACATCATTTGCATATAAGCCCCTACATCTCCCAAGCCGTAAATAGCGGAAACGGAAGCCACTACAATAGTGTCGCGACGTTCAAGGAAAGATTTGGTTGCAGAAAGTCGCATTTGCTCAATCTGTTCGTTGATTGAAGCATCTTTTTCGATAAAAGTATCGCTACTTGGCACATAGGCTTCTGGCTGGTAATAATCGTAGTAAGAAACGAAGTATTCCACTGCATTTTCGGGGAAAAAGGCTTTCATTTCCGCATAAAGTTGAGCGGCAAGGGTTTTATTCGGTGCAAGTAACATTGCGGGGCGGTTCAACCGGGCAATCACGTTGGCAATGGTAAAGGTTTTACCTGAACCCGTTACCCCCAATAGGGTTTGATGTACCAAGCCATCATTTAGCCCTTCGGTTAATTTGGCAATCGCCGAAGGCTGATCGCCAGAGGGTTTAAATGGGCTATGCAGAATAAAAGGTTTGCCTTGTTTGCTCATAATGTTCCTTGATGCGTTATTCTATGTAAAAAGGCTAGAGCCTTATTATAAGGTTCTAGCCCCCATTTTGGTTGCTTTTTAATGCAAATTATTTCGTCCCAAAAATCTTATCACCCGCATCCCCTAAACCAGGCACGATGTAGCCGTGTTCGTTTAAGTGGCTGTCGATTGATGCCGTGTAAAGTTCAATGTCAGAATGGCTTGCTTTTAAGGCTTCAATACCTTCAGGTGCTGCAACAAGCACTAACACTTTAATGTGTTTACAACCCGCATTTTTAAGTAGGTCAAGGGTTGCGATCATTGACCCACCTGTGGCTAACATTGGGTCAACAACAATAGCTAAGCGTTCTTCTACATCGTTTGCCAATTTTTTGAAGTATGGGACTGGTTTTAAAGTTTCTTCATCACGGTAGATACCCACCACACTGATACGTGCACTTGGGATGTGTTCTAGCACGCCATCCATCATCCCTAAACCTGCACGTAAAATTGGCACCACGGTGACTTTTTTACCTTTAATACGATCGACTTCTACTTTACCACACCAACCATCTATTTCTACTTTTTCTGTTTCTAAATCTTTAGTCGCTTCATAAGTTAAAAGGCTACCAACTTCAGTAGCAAGTTGGCGGAAATCTTTGGTGCTGATTTCAGCAGCACGCATCAAGCCTAATTTATGACGTACAAGCGGGTGTTTTACTTCAACAATTTTCATCTTCATTCTCCTTTCTGGATTTGTCTAGGATTTGATATTTAACTTGGCAATTTCTTCATCACGAAGCACGCGACGTAAGATTTTACCCACGTTGGTTTTTGGTAATTCATCCCTGAATTCAATCTCTTTCGGGATTTTATAACCTGTGAGGAATTGGCGACAGTAAGAACGCAACTCTTCACGGGTTAAACTTTCATCTTTTTTGGTGACAAAAATTTTGATAATTTCACCAGAAACAGGGTGGGGTACACCGACAGCAACTACCTCATTCACTTTCGGGTTATGTGCAACTACATCTTCGATCTCGTTTGGGTAGACATTAAAGCCTGATACGATGATCATATCTTTTTTGCGATCGACAATGCGTAAGTTGAGATCTTGCCCCATCTCGACAATATCACCTGTTGCCATCCAGCCATCATGCAAGACTTCGGCGGTATCTTCTGGGCGGTTCCAGTAGCCTTTCATCACTTGTGGACCTTTTACCCAAAGTTCTCCACGTTCACCTATTAGCATCTCATTGCCTGTATCGTCCATAATGCGAATATCCGTATTCGGCACAGGCACGCCAATGGAGCCTGTGTGTTCGGTGGAATCCCAACGAGAAGCAGCGATCAATGGTGAACATTCAGTCATCCCATAGCCTTCAATAATGTGGCAACCAGTGGTTTCAAACCAACGTTTTGCGACAGCCCCTTGAATAGCTGCTCCGCCTCCAACGCTTAAACGCAGTGCCGAGAAGTCTACCTCTTTGAAATGTTCATTATTCAGGAGGGCATTGAATAGCGTGTTCACGCCACAAAGTGCCACAATACGCTGTTTTTTCAGCTCTTTGACAAAACCAGGAATATCACGCGGGTTGGTAATCAATAAGCCCGTTACGCCTAATTCGATAAAGAGTAAGCAGTTTACCGACAAGGCAAACACGTGGTACATCGGCAAAGGGATGGCAGCCACGCGAACCTTAGCATCTTTTAATAATGGCTCTGCTACCCATTTGGCTTGGAATACATTGGCAACCATATTGGCGTGTGTGAGCATTGCACCTTTTGCTACGCCTGTTGTGCCGCCTGTATATTGTAAGAAAGCAAGGTCACTACTCTCTAAATTTGGTTTTACATATTGACGCTGTTTGCCGATACTCAAGGCTTCTCGGAAACTTACTGCGTGTGGCAACTTATATTTTGGCACAAGTTTTTTGATGTATTTCACCACAAAATTCACCAGCGTACGTTTTCCAAACGAGAGCTGATCGCCCATACGGGTTAAAATTACGTGCTCTACTTGGGTATTGAACACTACTTTTTCGAGTGTGGCGGCAAAGTTAGATACGATGACAATCGCTTTCGCACCGCTGTCGTTGAGTTGGTGTTCTAATTCGCGTGGTGTGTAAAGTGGATTAACATTTACTATCACCAAACCTGCACGCAATGCACCGAATAAGGCAATCGGATATTGCAACAGGTTTGGCATCATTAATGCGACTCGATCTCCTTTTTCTAAACGCAATTCATTTTGTAAGTAAGCAGCAAAAGCACGGCTACGTTCTTCTAATTTGCGGAAGGTTAAAACTTGCCCCATATTGATATAAGCAGGCATATCAGGATGGCGTTTTACTGCTGCTTCAAACATCTCTACGAGAGATTCATATTTCGTTACATCAATCGTTTTTTCTGCGTTAGGTGGGTAATTATCAAACCAAATTTTTTCCATTGTTGTTTAGTCTCCTGCCCCGAAAGTGTTGCTTTTGCCTAAGAAAATCGGGGTAAATTTTGTTAATGGTTGATGGGCAGTAGCCAGTTTCACCGCCCAAAAGCTGCAAGCGGTTAAAAAAATTACACCGCTTGCAACCAGAAGTTCGTTGCTAAAAAGAGCAGAAAAAAGGAGTGTTGATCCAATAAGTACCATTAAAGGCACGCAATAAACCCAAAACACGCTCATTAAAAGCGTATTTTCTGCCAAACCGAGCTGGATTTGATCGCCTGCTTTTAAGGCTTGGTCAACTTTAATTTCAAAGCGTGGTGCAGTTTTCTCGCCAGATAAGCCTGATAAAGCTTTACTTCCACAATGATTTTGTGCGGCACAACCGCCGCAACCACTTTTGGCATAACATTGTACCAAGGCTTTACCGTTTTGGTAGCTCAGCACCGTGGCTTGTTCAATCATCATATTGCACTCCTTATTATCGAAACACTACACTTTGTGCGATGCGTTCTGCCACGCTCATTGGAATATCACCAATTACCACCACTTCACGATTGCCAAGTACATGGGTGAACAAAATCAATTTTTCTTGGCGAGCGAATTGGTTGTTGAACGCTTCATCACCTTGCGAACGCAGATAGACAGTAAAGGTTGAGAGCCCATCGCTAAAAAGTTGGCTTTCGACCTCTTCCTGCCCCTGTCCAACGGGAATGACTTGGCGAGAACTGGAGATAGGTTTAAAGCCAACGGGTAACCAATTCACCTGCCATGCAAGCGGTGTATTTACCAAACTGTTTTGCGTATTCACAGGCGGCAATAGCATCGTTTTCAGTTGCGGGATCAGGTTGTCGAACTGGTCATTTACGCGTTGTTCAATCACTCTAAATTGTTCTAACAGTGTGTTTTGATTATCGAACAGTTCACTTTTAAGCAACAGATAATTTTGTTCATCAATCCAAAGCGTGTAACTAAAACGGGTGCTGTCGGAAGGCACGATTTTAATTACATTTGCGATGCGATCTGCAACGCGTGATTTACCCAATGGCACGAAATCGTAATGGTTTAGCTCATTAAAATTGGCGTGAAAAACCGCAGGTAAGGCATCTAAAATTTTTGTGCCTTTTAAACTAAATGGGGTGAAATTAAAGCCTAAATAGCTAATTGCATTATTGCGTAGCAAGATAGTTTCGTAAGCGTTATCAAGGCTTAATAGCTGAGCAAATTCTTGATTATTTTCCAGTGCGTGATGATATTTCATCGATTTGATATTATCACTGTGTTGGAGAATATAATGGAGTTCATAGTTGCGATTTTTATGTGCTTCCATCATTGCATTGAGCAGATCAATTGGATGGGTCAGCTCTGCTTTCACAGGCAAAACAAAAAGAAATGTGAGACAGAATAAAATAATTTTTTTCATATTAGCCTTTTTCATTCTTATAAACATTGAGGCATAAGCGGTAGAATTTTACCAAAAATTTGTAAAAAAATCGCAAAAAGTTACCGCTTGCAGATAATTAAGCGACATAATTGGGCAAAAATAAAGCCACTCATATAAGTATATATGAGTGGCAGAATTTATTTATTACCTGAATTATTTTTGTAAATGTTTTTCTGTTGTGGTTGAAGAGGTTTGCGTTTTCACTTTTTCTTCATCGGTTAAAGTCACATTTTGAGTACGGCGTTGGATTTCATAATTTTGCAATAATGAATCTAAACGGCGTTGTTGTTGCTCAAGTTTTTCTGGGGTAACTAAATCTTTGCTTGGTGCGTTGTAACTTACCGCTTGAACTGCATTGCTAAATGGCATTGTTTGCAACGCAGGTTCAGTTTGAGCCACTTCATCTGTGCTGTTCATCATATTTACACCTACGAGTGCAACTAAGCAAACAGATGCCGCAATCCCAGCTTGCATAATTGGGGTTGCCCAACGTTTAAGTTTCACCATTAAACCACGAGGTTTTTCTTGTATAGATTCGATGGTTTCGTTTTCAAGCAAGGTTTCTATTTTGGCAGAGAAGTCTGCACCGAGTAACACCTCTTCGCCTTGCATCACGTTGCGAATCGTATGATAGCTTGCCCATTTTGCTTTTAATTCAGGGCTGTTTGTGAGCGTATCGGCAAACTCTATGCCATTCGCTTGCCCGTCCATATAAGCTGACAAGGTCTCTTTTTGTTGCATAAAAAAACTCCAATTAACTTGAAATAGATGTGTTTTTCAACACTAAAAAAGGGTTAGGCTGCCATAAGCGGTTGAATTTTGGCATCAATCGCTTCCCTTGCACGGAAAATACGCGAACGTACTGTACCGACAGGGCAACTCATCACTTCAGCAATCTCTTCATAACTTAATCCTTCGATTTCACGAAGCGTGATTGCCATTTTTAATTCTTCAGGCAGATTTTCAATCGTTTCAAACACCACCCGTTTTAACTCATTTGATAAAACTAAATGTTCAGGGGTGTCAGCTTCACGCAACTGCGTGCCAGCATCATAACTTTCCGCATCTTCTGCCAAAATATCTTCTTTTGGTGGTCTACGACCTAATGCAGTTAAATGATTTTTTGCCGTGTTTACCGCAATACGATAAAGCCAAGTATAAAATGCACTTTCGCCTCTAAATGAAGCTAAAGAACGATAAGCCTTGATGAAAGATTCTTGCACAATGTCAGGAATATCATCACGGGAAACATAACGAGTAAGTAAACCAGCTACGCGGTTTTGATAGCGGACTACCAATAAGTTAAATGCTTTTTTATCACCTTGTTGTGCTTTTTCAACTAATTCTTGGTCGGTGATTTGTTCGCTCAATTTGCGGACTCCTAAATATATAATCGATTTATTTTAATCATCGCCATCTCTTTCACCGTTTTAGTGTATCGTTTTTGGCAATAGTTCAAAAAAGTTTAAAAAATTTTCAAAACGTGAATTTTTATGAAAATTTAAAGGGGAACGATTTTACTGAATATCGTTAAAAGATCAAAATATATCAGTGTATTTGGGCTAACTTTGCTATAATTCGGCAAATTTTATCCCTTATATGGAAACTGATTATGAAACCTGTATTTAATGAACGCACGCCAAAATTCAAAACCGCTGAAGAAAAAAGTTTTAAACGTAATGAACGATCTCAAGAATGTTCAACTGATCGTCTGCGAAGATCACCAAAAGGCAAGCTGTCGCTTTCTCGCCAAAATCAACGCATTACACCAGAAAATATCTACCCAACCGAAGCACGCAAAGCCAACGGGCAAGGGCAAGTTAAAATCAATATAAAACAATCCGTGCCTTTGCAAAAAGAGAAAAAAACGGGGCCGCTTTCGCCTCGAGCACCAGAAAAAATCAAGAAAAACCGTGCGGAAGAGATGAAAATTTATGGCGAAAATAGCTGTTTAACCCTATTCGCACAACGCCCAACTTCAATTGTTCGCCTTTGGACAACGGTAGAGGGTGCGAAAAAATTAGGCGATATATTGAGCTATCTTGCCGAGCACAAAAAAGCCTATCACATCGTTTCTCGTGAAGAGATGGAAAAAGTGACAGGCTCAGAGCACCACGGCGATGTTTGTTTGCTTGTGAAGAAAAACCGCACTTACAGTTTAGAAGGTTACTTACAATTAGCACATACCCAAGATTGCCTTGTATTATTAGATGGCGTAAACAACGCCCAAAATATCGGTGGTATCGTCCGCACCTGTGCTTTCTATGGCGTAAAAGGCATTATTAGCGAAAACGGCGAATGCTTAAATTCAGGTGCTGCCGCCCGAGTTGCCGAAGGTGGCTTGGAATTCGTCCATACACTTGAAACCAAAAACAAACAGATTGCTCTGCAACAATTACGCCAATCGGGCTATCAAATCGTGCATCTTACTCGTCACAAACAAGTGCCTTCATTCTCCAAAGTAAAATTAGCGAAAAAAGTAGTATTTGTATTAAGCGAAGTGGTTTCTAACCATATTGAATACAGCGAGGATACTACCGTGCAGTTATCTGTGAATAACCCTCTTGTCAGCGGATTGAATGTCGCAGTAAATGCGGGGGTGTTGTTGAATCAGTGGTATGTGAGCCAAGTGTTATAGAAAAAGTCAGCGGTTAAAATTTGTAGAAATTTCTCAAAATTCCCTTCTTTGCGAATTAACCGTGTAGAAAACTTTGCTAAAATAGCCTCGAATTTCTCATGTTCGAGGCTATTTTTATGCAAGACAACCAAATTACCTCTCAAGTAGAGCATATCGACCAACTCTTCAACAATCTTAAACAAGATGAAACCCAAAACGCATTGGCAGAAAAAGCAGAAAATACACTTTTTGCCAATGATGAGGCGAAGAAAAACACTTTTCAAACCATCAATGCCTTTTTAGATGATTATTTGGCTAATGGTCGCCATCAACCGATTGATCAGTGGCTGAAATTCCGTTTTGAACAATATCCTGATATTTGGGAAAGTGAGCAAGAGAAAATTGACACGGCAAATACCATTATTAGCACGATTGAAAGCCTTGCAACCAATCAAGTAGCATTAGAAAAACATCTTGAGAAAAGAGGCAAAACGGTAGAAGGTTTTTACAAGAATAAGATCAATGAAATTGCACAAGAATATCAGCTTGATGCAACAGAATTAGCCCAAAACATAGACAGTTCTTTAGCGGAGGCTAACCGTAATCAATTGAGTGTGCTAACAGGGCAAGTTATGGATCTTCCTGCTGAAGAGAGTGCGATTACAGAAAAAAGCATCAAACGAGCAAAACTAAATGCCCAATTAAACCTAATGGGCTATGGTTTAAAAAGTGCTGGTGCTCGTTTAGCGAATGCGTTTTTAGGCAAGGAAAATCTTTCGCACGCAGAAGAATTGCAGAAAATTATTCGTGGAGCGGTGGATAGTGCTGAAAATAAAGGTGTGCAAATTGCGGTTGCAGGTGGTGTGGTAATTTCTGCCAAAAAAGGTTGGATTAAAGATGCCTTTGCAGGATTAGATAAATTGGAAGAAGTTGCGGGTAAAGCAGGTGCGATTTTAAGTCGCGTGCAAGATCTTACCTTAAATGTGGCAAATGGTTGGGACGATATTCGCTTATTTGATAAAGTTGAGCAAGGTGTTATTTCTGCAACAGAGGCAACCGCAGAAAAAGCAAAATTTGTGGCAGCTCAAACCATTACCAATTTGGAGCAAAAGGCGGATCTGTTTTTACGCCAAAATGGGGCGAAATTAGGAACAAAATTAGGTGCGATGGTAGGTTCACTTTTTAGCCCAGCAGGTGCGGCAATTGGTGGAATAGTTGGTGGTTTTCTTGGAGAAAAAGCAGGTGGTTGGGTTAGTGACAAGGTGGTTAAACCAATGGCAGAAACGGCAAAGAAAGTTGCGGATAAAGTGATTGATACAGTGAAGGATACAGCAAAATCATTTGTTTCTTCGGTTTCTAGTGGCATAAAAAGTGCGGCAAGATCTGTTGCAAGTTTCTTTGGATTTTAATGGGTAGGGTATGGATTTGAAAAATCCACGCACTCGGTTATGAATTCTCATGCATGAACCTTTGTTTTATACACTCTACGAGGAAAAAATATGAAAGAACAAAATTTAACACAACAAATTATTGATTATATTCAAGCAGGCTACACTGCCTTTTATTTAAAAACGACCGAATTAGCTCGTGCGGATAGATTAATTAGTGAGGTGGCTAATCAGCTTCGATTTAATGTGATCGAATATAATTTAGCTTACGGCAGAGTGAAATTTGAGAATAAAGAAAGTATTGATGACAGCCTAACCAGTTTTGAGATGATATTTAATCATCTTCGCCACGAAGATTTAGAAAATAATCTCATTTTAATTAAAGATGCTAAATTAGGATTAGAAAATAATCCTGTGGCATTAGCTCGTTTAAAATATCTATTAGATACCTTGAATGATTATAAAGGCGAGAGTGCGGTAATTTTACAATCTGCCGATGTGTATTTGCCTAATGAAATTGAACCGCTTGTGACTCTTTTAGAATTGCCATTGCCAGACCAAAATCAAATACAAGCGGTCTTAAAACAAGAAAAAATTGCGAATGAATTAACGGATCGATTAACTACCGCACTTTCTGGTTTAAATGAATTAGATGTTCAGCAATTATTAAATTTACTCAAAAATAAATATGGAAAATTAAACGCAGAAAATGAAAAAACCATTCTTGCCGAAATCCAACAACAAAAAGAGCAAATTATTGCCAAAAGTGGCGTGTTGGAAATGGTGAAAGTGAATGAAGAAATTGAGGATATCGGAGGTTTAGAAAAGCTCAAAGCGTGGTTGCAAGATCAAAGCTATATCGTGAAAAATCTTCAAGCAGCAAAAGAGTTTGGCGTAAAAGCCCCAAAAGGCACGCTAATTGCAGGGATGCCTGGTTGTGGAAAGTCGCTTACGGCAAAAGCAGCGGCAGCATTATTTCAACAACCGCTGTTGCGTTTAGATATTGGTTCGTTGCTGGGTAAATATGTGGGTGAAAGTGAAACCAATATGCGAAAAGCGTTAGCGATGGCAGAAAGCATCAGTCCGTGCGTGTTGTGGGTAGACGAACTGGAAAAAGCCTTTGTAGGGATGACAGGTAACAACGCTTCTGAAGTTAGCTCGCGTCTGCTCGGCTATTTCTTAACGTGGCTACAAGAGAAAAGTGCTCCTGTGTTTATTATTGCTACCGCTAATGATATTACCGCATTGCCACCTGAATTATTACGCAAAGGGCGTTTTGATGAGATTTTCTATGTCGGCTTCCCAACCAAAAAAGAGAGGAAGAAAATTATCGAGATTCATCTTACTAAAGCCAAACAAGATGCAAGCCAATTTGATATTGAAGAATTAGCCAAAGAGTGTCGTGATTATGCGGGTGCAGATATTGAAAATGCGATTTTTGAAGCCGTAAAAAAAGCCTTTATTCAGCAAGGGAAACTTACTCAAGAGTTATTATTAGAGGCGATTCGTAATACCACACCATTACGTAAAACATTAAAAGATAAAGTGGGCGAATATGAGAAAAAATTTGATGAGTTGTATTTATCGCCAGCATCGGAAAATGACGGATTAAGTATTGCTCAAATGGTAAAAATGGCAAAAGATCCGAACTATCTTGTGCGTGTTAAAGTAGCTCAAGATGAAAATGTTACCGAAGAAATTCTAGAGCAACTTGTTAAAGATGAGGACAGTGATGTCTATGAAGCCGCATTTAGAAATCCAAATTGCCCAACTAGATTATTAGATGAACAATTATCTTTAGATAAAGAGCACGATGATTATAATGAAGATTTATTAGATATTATTTATCAACATAAAAATATATCGTTTGCGTTAGCGTTATCTTATTGGGCTGACGGAGATAAGAAATCAAGAATTGATGACTTATTTAAGAATAATAAAATTGATCTGTTGGAGAATCAAGAAGTTATATTAGAATATGGGGCGAATTATCCTAAAACACTTCTTGCTAAAAATAAATGTATGTTTTCTGAAATAGTAAATAAATTAGTCTTAAGTGAAAATCAAGAAATAAAAGATGCTTTAATAAAAAATACGGAATTGAATAAAAAACTTATTTTTGTTGGTAGTGATGGCGATAGAATTATAGAAACTAACTGGCTTAGTAAAAATGGAGAGTTTGTATCTAAAGGTGATTTAATATGTAGGGTTAGGAAAGTAGTTAAGAAAAAACGACCACAGTCTTCGGTACTGTGGTACGTAGTAGAAGATACGGAAGAAGTGACACAAGCTATTTTTGCTGAGTACAGTGGGATTTTGCTTACTAGTTCAGGGGTAATGCATTCGGAAAGATTTTTAGGTGTGATTATTCAACAACCTAAAGTAATTAGGATGTAGAGCGAACGTTTCCTATATTTCATTGAAGTAGTTAGATTTCGCAAAATTCTTGCAGAATTTGACCGCTTTTGTCTTTAGGCATATACTCAAGCCTATGCCAAACAAGGAGTATAAAATGGAAAAAGTCGCACGTTTATTCCGTAATGGTCGTAATCAAGCGGTTCGACTACCTGTGGAATTTGAGTTTGATGCAACGCAAGTCTATATCTTTAAAGAAGAAAATGGCGATATTACGTTTTCAACTCGATCGCGTAGTCAACAAAATTGGCAGAAGGTGTTTGAATTACTGCCTACTATTCAATGCGATGAAAGTTTCTTATCTGAGGAAGAACGTAAGCAAGAAATTGCCTCTCGTGATCCTTTTGAGGGTTTCTAAATGTATATGTTAGATACCAACACGGTAAGTTATTTCTTTCGATAAGAAAAATCGGTGGTAGAGCGATTACAGCAGTTAAGCCCTGATATTATCTGTATTTCTTCTGTCACGGCTGCCGAATTATTTTATGGCGTGACAAAGCGTAATAACCAGCAACTTTCTCGCTTTTTAGACGTGTTTTTATCAACCATTACGATTTTGGAATAGGATACAAAAACTGCAGAAATCTACGGGAAATTGCGTGCTAAAATGGAAAAAAGAAGGGAAGGTAATGGGCGTGCAAGATCAGATGATTGCTGCTCATGCTTTAGTGAATGAATGCGTTTTAGTCACAAGTGATAAGGCATTTAGTTTTGTTCCTAACCTAATTCTAGAAAATTGGCGTAGTGCTTAATGTATCAAGCGGTCAAATTTCGTGGCATTATGTACCAGTTGAATAACTAAGCAATAGTGCTTGATTTTCTCGTAGGGGAGAGGTTTATCCCCTCCCAATAAATTTTACTGATTTTGGGAGGGGATAAACCCCTCCCCTACGGACAAGAACTATAATACTTATATAAAAAGTAATTTTGTGCAACTGCGACATAATACCGAAACATTTGCAGAATTTGACCGTTTTTTACTCCATTTCTTACCTTTCCTTCCTCAAAAATGAGACCTAGATCACACTTTTAAAATACACTTCAAAAATCTATTTAAAATGGAGTTTTCTTTTCATATAATACGGGAAATCAAAATTTTAGGCATTCCTTATTCCAAAACGGTTCTTATCTCAAGGAGTTTTATATGTCGAAATTATCTCATCAAGAAGTGCTTTCTCAAATTCAATATGGTCTTATTTCTTCTTGCCAACCTGTCGATGATGGTCCGATGGATAAACCTGAAATCGTTTCTGCTATGGCACAGGCTTCTGTGGTAGGCGGTGCGTCTGGCTTGCGTATTGAAGGGGTTGATAATCTTAAAGCAACCCGTCCTTTTGTGAATATTCCAATTATCGGGATTGTAAAACGTGATTTGCCTGATAGCCCCGTGCGTATTACTCCATTCTTACAAGATATTGAAGATTTAGCCAATGCAGGTGCGGATATTATTGCGGTAGATGGAACAAACCGTCCGCGTCCTGTTGATATTGCCAGTGCAGTGAAAAAAATTCACGAGATGGGCTGTTTAGCAATGGCAGACTGCTCAAATTTAGAAGAAGGCTTATATTGTAAAGAACTTGGTTTTGATATTATCGGCAGTACGATGTCAGGTTACACAGGGGGCGAAGTACCTGAAGAGCCAGATTATCAATTAGTGCGTGATTTGAAATCTGCGGGTTGTTTTGTGATGGCAGAAGGGCGTTATAACACACCAGAACTTACTAAAGTGGCGATTGAAATTGGTGCAGATTGTGTGACTGTAGGTTCAGCATTAACTCGTTTGGAACATATTGTGAGTTGGTTTGCAACAGCAATTAAATCGGCAAGAAAATAAAGGACAAAACTATGCGATGTTTAGCACTAGACATTGGCGGGACGAAAATTGCTGCAGCGATTGTAAAAAATGGCGAAATTGAGCAACGTCAGCAAATTCATACGCCGCGTGAAAATGTGGTGGAGGGAATGCATCAAGCGTTAGCAAAATTGCTTGCCGATTATGCAGGGCAGTTCGATTATGTGGCAGTTGCTTCAACAGGCATTATCAATAATGGCGTATTAACCGCATTAAATCCGAAAAACTTGGGCGGTTTAGCGGAATTTCCGCTTAAAGCGAGCATTGAAAGACATACCGATAAGCCGATTGGCTTGTTAAATGATGCTCAGGCAGCAACTTACGCAGAATATCAATTGCAGAATCCCGAACAAGTGTCGAACTTCGCATTTATTACCGTTTCAACAGGTGTTGGCGGAGGCATTGTATTAAGCCAATCTTTGCAGATAGGCTCTCACGGTATTGCGGGGCATATTGGGCATATGTTGGCTGATCCAAGTGGTCCAATGTGCGGTTGTGGTCGTCGAGGTTGCGTGGAGGCGATTGCAGCAGGGCGTGCGATTGAGGCAGTTTCTTCAAAATGGGAAAATCCTTGTGATCCCAAAGAAGTGTTTGAACGCTTTAGAAAACAAGATCCGCAAGCGGTTGAATTAGTCGAACGTTCTGCAAAAACGATTGCAAATTTGGTGGCGGATTTAGTTATCGGGTTAGATATTAAAAAAATCGTGATTGGCGGTAGTGTCGGTTTGGCAGAGGGTTATTTGCCTTTAGTAGAACGCTTTTTACAAGAAGTGCCTGCTGTATATCGTTGTGAATTAGAAGCAGCAAAATTTGGACAAGATGCGGGCTTAGTAGGTGCCGCATATTGGGTGAAAGACGTGTTACTTTTGAAAGAGCCTATTTCGCACAATTAATAGGGGAGAGAAAACGATGACAAAAACATCTAGTGTATTGAGCACCATTAGTTCGCTCTATCATAGCTTAACAAAATCAGAGAAAAAAATTGCAGATACGATTTTACTTTCACCTGATTTAGTCGTGCAAAGTCCGCTTTCTGAAATTGCTAAACATTTGGATGTAGGAGAGGCAACTTTAGTACGTTTTTGTCGAACTGTTGGATTTAAAGGATTTAGCGATTTTAAATTGGAGTTATCCATCGAACTGGCAACAAAAGAGAGCCAAGATGAGATGATGTTAGATACTGATATTTTAGCATCAGACAATACTTTTACTATTGCACAAAAATTACAAGCTTCAATTACAAGCGTAGTGAATGAAACCATCAATCTGTTAGATTTAAAACAGCTTGATAGTGTGGTAGGTGAGATTAAAAAAGCAGGGCGAGTATTTATTTTTGGTGCAGGATCTTCGGGCGTTACCGCAGAAGATGCCAAAAATAAATTGATGCGAATTGGTATTCCAGTGGATGCAACGGGCAATAATCACTTTATGTATATGCAAGCAGCATTGTTGAAAGAAAACGATGTGGCGATCGGCATTAGCCATTCAGGTTATTCCCAAGAAACCGCACACGCATTAAAAATCGCTCAACAAAACGAGGCAAAAACCGTGGCGATTACGCACAGTTTGCGTTCGCCTGTGACCGAATATGCTGATTATGTGCTTGTCAACGGTAATAAACAAGGCAAATTACAAGGCGATTCGATTAGAACCAAAATCGCCCAACTTTTCGTATTAGATTTAATTTATGCTTTATTGGTGCAAAGCGAAGAAGAGCAAGCGGCTAAAATAAAGCAAAAAACCCTCAATGTCATTCTTGAACAACGTGTAAAGTAAAAATTTAGGAGAACATTATGCGTGATTTAAAAGGTATTTTCAGTGCATTATTAGTGTCATTCAACGAAGATGGCTCAATTAATGAAAAAGGTTTACGCCAAATTATTCGCCACAACATCGACAAAATGAAAGTGGACGGCTTATATGTAGGCGGTTCAACGGGTGAAAACTTTATGCTTTCAACCGAAGAGAAAAAAGAAATTTTCCGTATTGCGAAAGATGAAGCGAAAGATGATATTGCGTTAATCGCTCAAGTAGGTAGCGTAAACTTAAAAGAAGCGGTGGAATTAGGGAAATATGCCACAGAATTAGGCTACGATAGCTTATCAGCGGTAACGCCGTTCTACTACAAATTTAGCTTCCCTGAAATCAAACACTACTACGACACAATCATCGCTGAAACAGGTAACAATATGATCGTGTACTCTATTCCGTTCTTAACAGGCGTGAATATGGGTATTGAACAATTCGGTGAACTTTACAAAAATCCGAAAGTATTAGGTGTGAAATTCACAGCAGGCGATTTCTACTTATTAGAACGTTTGAAAAAAGCGTATCCAAACCACTTAATCTGGGCTGGTTTTGATGAAATGATGTTACCAGCGGCATCTTTAGGTGTAGATGGTGCAATTGGTTCAACCTTTAACGTAAACGGTGTACGTGCTCGTCAAATCTTTGAATTAACTAAAGCGGGTAAACTCCAAGAAGCCTTAGAAATCCAACACGTAACCAATGATTTAATCGAAGGTATTTTAGCGAATGGTTTATATTTAACCATCAAAGAATTGCTTAAATTAGAAGGTGTGGAAGCAGGTTATTGCCGTGAGCCAATGACTGCAAAAGCAACAGAAGAACAAGTTGCAAAAGCAAAAGAATTGAAAGCGAAATTTTTGTCATAAAGATAGAAAATTACTGCACTTATCATGATCCTTTGCCGTAGGGTGGGCTTTAGCCCACCCTACGATATGAATAGGAGCATTGATTTGCGGCTAATAATAAAGGAAGGCTAATATGCGTTTTATTCCGTTACAAACAGAACAACAAGTAAGCCGATGGGCAGCACAACATATCGTAAATCGTATCAATGATTTCCAACCAACTGCCGAACGACCTTTCGTATTGGGTTTACCCACTGGCGGGACTCCATTAAAAACTTACCAAGAACTTATCCGACTTCATCAAGCAGGCAAAGTGAGCTTCAAGCACGTTGTTACTTTCAATATGGACGAATACGTGGGTTTGCTTGTGGAACACCCAGAAAGCTATCACAGCTTTATGTATAACAACTTCTTCAATCACATTGATATTCTGCCTGAAAATATCAATATCTTAAACGGTAATACCGATGACCATAACGTAGAATGTCGTCGCTATGAGGAAAAAATTAAATCTTACGGCAAAATTCATCTTTTTATGGGCGGGGTTGGCGTGGATGGGCACATTGCATTCAACGAGCCTGCTTCGTCATTAAGCTCCCGTACCCGTATTAAAACCTTAACGCAAGATACCTTAATTGCGAACTCTCGTTTCTTTGATAACGACGTGAACAAAGTGCCAAAATATGCACTTACGATTGGCGTGGGTACATTATTAGACGCAGAAGAAGTGATGATTTTAGCGACAGGTCATCAAAAAGCCCTTGCCGTGCAAGCTGCAGTAGAGGGTAGTGTAAACCATTTATGGACCGTGAGTGCGTTGCAAATGCACCGTCATTTCTTGCTAGTTTGTGATGAGCCAGCACAACAAGAGCTAAAAGTGAAAACCGTGAAATACTTTACCGAATTAGAAGGTGCAGTAGCAGGTACGGATTATCAGGATAAATAGAGATCTATTCTTCATCTTTATGTAGGGTCGAATTACATTTGCCCTATAATCACAAACAATCACGAGGGCAAATTGCCCCTACGTTTAAGAGCGTTAAACTGATGTTGATATTAGGAACAGAATATGAGATACGCATTAACCAACAGTGTGATCTACACTAAATACGAAATTCTACGAGATTATGCGGTAGTAATTGATGGCGAAACTATTGAAGCAGTGATCCCGCAAACTGAATTAGAAGAGGACATCAAAACCATTGATTTACAAGGCAATAATTTAACCGCAGGATTTATTGATTTACAATTAAACGGCTGCGGTGGGGTGATGTTTAACGACCAAACCACCGTTGAAACGCTCGAAATTATGCAGGCGACCAACTTGAAATCGGGCTGTACCAGCTTCCTCCCAACCTTTATTACTGCCCCTGATGAAAACATCAAAATGGCAGTAGGCGTAATGCGTGAATATCTTAATCGCCATAAAAATCAAGCCCTTGGTTTACATATTGAAGGGCCTTATCTTAGCGTAGAAAAAAAAGGCGTGCATCGCCCTGAGTATATCCGCGAAATTTCCCCTGAAATGAAAGAATTTTTCTGCAAAAATGCGGATGTAATCACCAAAATAACCATTGCAGCTGAAAACCCAACCATCAATTACACGCCTGATTTTGTGGAAGCGGGGATTATCGTTTCTGTAGGGCATTCGAATGCAACCTATGAAGTAGCAAAAGCGGCATTCCATAAAGGGGCAAGTTTTGCGACTCACTTACACAACGCAATGTCGCCCATCAGTTCTGGGCGTGCGATGGGCGTAGTGGGTGCAGTGCTAGACAGTGATGTTTACACAGGTATTATTGTTGATGGTATTCACGTGAATTACGGCAATGTTCGCATCGATAAAAAAGTCAAAGGCGATAAACTTTGCATCGTAACCGACTCACTTGCCGCAGCAGGTGCACCACCAGAATTAGAAAGTTTTACCTTCGTGGGTAAAACGATTTACATCAAAGAAGGGCGTTGTTTCGATGCGAATGGTACAATTGCAGGGGCTTCCATTACAATGATGGAATCTATCAAAAATGCGGTAGAATATGTCGAAATTCCACTTGCAGAAGCGATCCGAATGAGTAATCTTTACCCAGCCCGTGCGATTGGTGTAGATGATCGTTTAGGTTCAGTTGAAAAAGGCAAAGTCGCGAACTTGGCGGTATTTAGCCCAGATTACAAAGTGATCGGTACAGTCGTGAATGGCGAATGGAAAGCGAACTAAATGTTTGATGTAGGGACAGGGTTTATCCCTGTCCAAAAATGTATTGTTATTGGGAGGGGATAAACCCCTCCCCTACGAAATCTATTAAAATAGTACAAAAGAGGATTCAGTATGCTATATGGCGATTTATCGCGTGCAGATTACGCAAAATCACTTCCAGCAGTGTTTGTAAAATGCTGTGAAAAATTAAAAACCTTAGATTTAGCGAATTTAGAAGAGGGCTCTCAAGAGCTGATCGATGGCATTAAAATGAATGTAATGTCATTTGACACCGTGCTGCCAGAAACTAAAAAAGCAGAAATGCACCGCAAATTTATTGATATCCAACTTGTGATTTCAGGCGAGGAGATGATTGAATATAGCGTTGCTCAACCTGATTTAGCTCAATATGATGAATATCGTGATGAAGATGATTACCAACTCACTTTAACCGAAGTGTTAGAAGGTAAAAATGAAGTGGTATTAAAACCTAATATGTTTGCGATCTTCTTACCTTATGAACCGCATAAACCAGGTAATGCCGTTAATGGTAAGTGCCAAACCGTAAAAAAATTAGTGGTTAAAGTACCTTTTGATGCACTGTAATCTACATTAGAAAATAAAGAAAGGTAAACAGTCTATGATTGTTTACCTTTTCTTTTTTGCTCAAAATAAAAAATTTCTTCTATAACTAATCTGCCCAATTCGGGGCTATTCAACAAAGGATTTAGTTATGAAAAAAACATTACTTACCCAACAACTTTTTTCTCATTATTTTGCTGATTGGATTGCGACTTATAAAGAAGGTGCGATTCGCACAGTAACGATGAAAAAATACCACGCAACATTGCATTGGCTAGAAATTCTTGCCCCTAAATTGCGGATTGGTGATCTTACTCGCATTAGCTATCAAAAGCTCTTAAATGATTATGCACTTGAACACGAACGTCAAACGACGATGGATTTTCATCATCAGCTAAAAGGGGCGATTTTAGATGCTGTTGATGAGGGGTTAATTGACTCCGATCCTACACGCAAAGCAATCATAAAAGGCAAAGCGCCTAAAAATAAAAAGATCAAATATCTCAATCAGTTTGAATTGCAAGCCTTACTTAACCATTTGAAACTAGAGCAAACATTGAATTGGGATTGGTTTATATTGTTGGTGGCAAAAACGGGAATGCGATTTTCTGAAGCCCTTGCGATTACACCAGAAGATTTTGATTTTTCTCATCAAACTTTGCAAGTGAATAAAACGTGGAATTATAAAGAAAAAGGCGGCTTTTCACCGACAAAAAATCGTTCTTCGGTACGAAAAATTCAACTTGATTGGCAAACGGTGATTCAATTTTCTCAACTTATTAAAGAATTGCCAACTAATAAACCGATCTTCCCTTGTGATATGCCAATTTATAACTCTACGATAAACGGAATATTGGCACGACTTTGTAAGAAAGCAAACATTTCCACTATCACCATTCACGGTTTACGTCATACACACGCCTCTCTTCTGCTTTTCGCTGGGGTATCCATTGCTAGCGTGGCTCGGCGATTAGGGCATTCCAGTATGACGACAACCCAACATACCTATTTGCATATTATTCAAGAATTGGAAAACCAAGATACGGATATTGTGATGCGGCATTTGGCAGGATTGTGTTGATATTTTATGATGCAACAGGGCGGGGATAAACCTCGCCCTTATATTGATTTAACCTTATCTCGCCAAAATAATCCGTTCAATTTCCGTTTTGATTTTGTCACGTAAATAGCCTTTCAGTTTCAACGCATTAGGTTTTTCGTCTGGTTTTTCTTGGCTAAATTGTGTTATTACCAAATCCATATCGGCACTTTTTACTAAATTATCCAATAAACCAAAATCTTTCCAATCATCTTTGCCCAAAACGTGATGAGCTTGTAACTTGCCAAAACATTCACGATCTAACCCGAATCGGCTTATAAAATTCTGAATTTGGTTGTGTTCTGCACGCATTCGGTATTGGTCAAGGATGGCAAAAAAGCTATCCACTTTGGCAAGTTTACCTGTTTTCACATCATCGACGATCTGATCTGCGTGCAAACGGTCATTTTCACGCAATTGATTAAAGAGCGGTTCAATTCGCTCTTGAATTTCCTCGGCTCTTTTCGTTTCGGCTTGAGCTAATTCATTGATTAATTTCATCAAATAATCTTCATCAATCATTGTCGATGTGCCTGAAACCAGATTAGGATCAATCTCAAACTTCGCTTTTTTCACCCCTGGTTCGCGGTTAATTTTGTCTAAATCTGCATAGCGTGCCTGCAATTCACGATATTGTGATTCTGAAAAGATCACTTTCTTTGTTTCTTTTGGGTTATCCCAGGCAAAGCCTTGTTGTCGAAGTGCAATCATCGTTTTTTCAAACTCATTGAAGAATTTCGCAAATTGCTTTTGGCTTTCTTCATCTTCCGGCAGTTGGTAAAAGTTCGGCAGAATTTCACCGCTTGTGGTATCCACTTTTTCAGGGAACAGTTGACTAATTTCTTCAAAAGTGCGGTTAATTTTCGCTATGTTTTCCTCTTTACTCGGCACAAAAAATGCCCCTGACGCATTTTTATTGGAATAGAGTTTGAATGCCTTTTCAATGTTTTCACTCATCAAAATCGGGCTTCTAAAATATTCAATAATACCGTAAGGTTTTTGTTCATTCAGCACACGATTAGTGCGTGAAAATGCTTGAATTAAATTGGCGTAATCTAATACTTTATCCAGATAGAGCGTATTCAAATAAGGTGCATCAAAGCCGGTTAATAACTGCCAAACTACAATGACCAAATCTAATTGCTGATCGTGATTTTCGGTGGTGATTTTCTTAAATTCATCACGGCGAGCCAAACGACGCATTAAATCCTCTTTATATTGCGGAACGCTTTCTAAACCAAAATGCGTGCTAAACTGTTGATTATAATGAATAATCGCGTTTTCTAAATCAGAGATATCTTCAAAACTACCCTCGTTATATTCGCCGTTCGGATCATAAATCACCGCAATTTTTAGCCCCAACGGATTATCTTTTAACACCTTAAAATAGCGGTTTGCGGATTTAATATCATTTACCGCCAGCATGGCAGAAAATTGGCGGTTGTAAGAATTTTGCTCCCAGCAGTCTAAAATGTAGCTAGAAACCTGTTGCACCCATTCTTCTTTTTCATAGAACGATTTGGATAGTTCTTGTTCGATTTCCAAATCGCTCACTTTTTTCTTATCTAAATAATCGCGATAGACTTCACCCATTGAAGGATCTTTCCATTTCGCTATCCCATTACGCAGTGTGCGAAGTGGAATCGGGTAATTTTTTCGCACATCAAAGCCCAACACGTTCTTATCAAAAATTCCGTCTGCGACAGAATAAACGTGTAATCTACTACCAAATAAAGAAGCTGTTGTTTCTGTTTTTACTTTCTCACCATCCTTAATTATTTCTATACCCTTACTATTTTCATCCAAAATAGGGGTTCCAGTGAACCCAAACCAAACTGCGGTTGGATAACTTAGTTTTATTCGAGAGAGCATTTGACCTGCCGTTGAACGGTGAGCTTCATCAACAATAAATACGATATGTATATTATTAAGTTTTTTCTGCTCACCCAATTTTGCGACATTGTCCATTTTTTGGATGCTTGTAACTATTAAACGTTGGTTAGGATTTAAAATAGCAGCTAATAGTTTATTTGAGCTTTTTGTTGCTGTAACATCATCCTCATCATCAACGAAACCAGAATATTCATTAAAAGTTTGTTTAACAAGCTCATTACGATCTGCAAGAAAAATTACTTTATCTACATTTTTTAATTCGCACGCTAATTGAGCAACCTTAAAAGATGTCATTGTTTTACCTGAACCTGTTGTATGCCATATAAAACCACCTAATCGATCTTCTAATGAACCGTCGAATCTTGTTCTATTAGCTAATCTTTCAAGAATATTCTCCACCGCATAAATTTGGTAAGAACGCAACACCTTCAAAATGCCTTTAGGCTTATCTGCGATGGTGTAAAGCGACATCAATTTATGCCCCATCGGCACACGCAACGCGTGCTTAATAAATTGGCTGCTTTCTTGAATCGGCTGATTGGTTTTCTCATCTGCCCAGCCAAAACAGAAAGTGTAATTAAAACTACGGTAATCCGTTGGGCGAGCAAAATAACGCGATTCACTGCCGTTTAAAATCCCAAAAATCTGCACTAATGAATAAAATCCGCTAAAGTCGCCATTACCCATATAATCACGAATTTGCCAATAGGCTTGTTCAATAGAAACGCCTTCACGCTTTAATTCCAAATGAATAACAGGAATCCCAGAAATGAGAAGTGTCACATCAAAACGATGATCTTGTCCTGTAGTACGGTTTTTCTTACGCGTAATCTGATTGACTACTTCATAACTATTTTTCCCGCCAGCGACATCGTGAGACCAAAAACATTCCAAAATTAAATCAGTTTTTTGCCCATTAATTTCGCGACTGATGATTACCTGCCCAGTGGAAAGAAAACGTGCAGCCTCAAGCGGTGAATTTATTGCAAAAACTTGCGATTTTATTTGTTCAAACTCTTCATCGGTGAGAGGCGTATCTTTTAAACGTTCCACATTTTGCCGATTTAAAACTTCACGCCAGTTGGATAATAATTTTTCTTCTGTGCCGTGGCTTAAATCAGGGCGATAATGCCAACCGTTATCGTCAAGGGATTTAATGATTTCCTTTTCAAAGGCGAGTTCGGATAGGGATTTTTGCATGGGAGATCCTGTTTAAAAATATTTATTGATGTTAAAAGGGCGAAAATAAACCTCGCCCCTACGAGGGGTCATTATTTATATAAGTTTTATACGTGCGAATATATATCCGTAGGGGCGGGGTTTATCCCCGCCCATCCTTCAAAATTGTATCATTCCACGAACATTTTTTCCAAACAAGCGGTTTTAATCTGCTGATATTTTGCAAGTTCTTTCTGATGAAGAGCGATAGTATCGTCGAGCTGTTTGAAGAAATTGCCTATTTGGGTTTGTTCTTCTTTGGATTTTGGAATTTTGATCTTAATTCTAAAAAAGTCCATTACAGGAATATTTAGTAAACCGTGATTTCTCGCACCTTCAACAGCAATCTCTGCTATTTCACTATGCCAAAAAGTTGTATCAAAATAACTAACTAGAAATTGAGAATCTACATCAATGGGTTTAAACACGATATAAAGAGTTGATAAAACACCATTTTTATATTTATCAAGGCGTTTTATAGCTCCCCAAGGATAACCATTAGAATAACTTTTGTTATAAGCAAACTCACCATTCTCGATTAAATAATAACCAGAAATATTTTTACTTGCCACTTGCTTATCAAAAAATTCGGTTTGAGAAATTAAACCGTCTTGTGCTGAAATTGTTAAGGGTAATCGACTTTCTAAGTTCAAATTTTTTCTGGTGATTCTTTCAACAACCTCCCCCAACTTTCGCTGTTCCCAAGTTATTGTATTGAATATAAAAGGCAGAAAAATAAATCTTTAAAAATCAATAGATTACAATCCTCTCTCATACCGTTAACATAGACAAAAATAAGTTTAAATCACACTTTCTCTTGCCAAAAACAAAATCAACTCAACAGATAAAAAAGAGCGGTCATTTTTAACAGAGATTTTGCAAATCTATATCAAAATATAACCGCTATTATTACTTTAAATTTACATTTTCGATTAAATAAACATCTTTTCTAAATAAGATTGTTTAATTTTTTTGTATTTTTCCACTTCTCGTTGATGAAGAGCGATAGTGTCGTCAAGCTGTTTGAAGAAGTTGCCGATTTGGGTTTGTTCTTCGAATGACGGATAATTAAAATTTAACTTAAGAAACTCATCATAATTAATACTTCTCCCATCTCTAATTCCGTATATTACGGATTCTAATCGTTTAATAAAAAAATCACTTTTAAAGATTTCTCTCCAAAAAAGAGGTGAATGAATCCTTTTATCTTTAAAGTCTAGGATTGTATATGCTGGTGAAGTAATGCCATCTATTGCTGAATGAGCAAATCCACCTTGAAAAGAACGCAAATGAATTACAAACTGATCTTTCCTTACTAACTTATATGTTTTCAGGCTATTAACATCATATTTAATATCTATACCAACATCATTTCGTGAAATCATACCTTTATTTTGTGTTGCAGATAATACAGGAAAAGTTTCATGATTTTTTTCTGATATTGATATAAACACATCTTCAGCCTTTCGCTGTTCCCAAGCGTCCGTAGAATTAGGGAAACGAAGCTCTGGATATCGCTCATTTCCCTTTGGAAACATCTTTTCTAAGTACGAAACCTTCAATTTTTGGTACTTTTCTAACGTTCTTTGATGAAGAGCGATAGTGTCGTCAAGTTGTTTGAAGAAATTGCCTATTTGGGTTTGTTCTTCTTTCGATTTCGGCACATAAATATATTTATTTAAGATAACCTCTTTCGTTATTCCTTTAATCGATGTGCCTTGAGTTGATTTAGATTCCTCTTTCATAAGTCGATAAAAAGCATATGAAGCGAAAATAAGATCTAATTTTAACTCTGAGAATGATATGAAATCTTGGCTCGTGGCAAACTCATAGGGAATCAATGCTAACTTGCCAACACCAACTCTAGTTACAATTGTAATTGAGTTGCTAGGAATTAATTTTGTAGCAGATTTTTTTAGGGCTTTTTTAGATATAAATTTCCTTGGAATTATATTAAAAACTATATCTTCAATTAGATCTGATGATTGTAGCCAAGGTATAGAACCATCCCAAAATTCAATATTATTTGTAGCTGGTGTGCCTCCTCCAATAAATGTATGGGCTAAGTCCCCCAACTTTCGCTGTTCCCAATCATCAGTAAATCCGGCAAATCTTATCTCGGGTTGTAATTTTTTATGTTCTGTCATTTTTTTATTTTCTCCGATCCGGGCGGGGATAAACCCCGCCCCTACGGGCATTATTTGGTTTACGAGATATATTGGATGCTTCAATTTTGTAGGGGCGGTGTTTATCCCCGCCCAATGATTTTCATATAATCTACATATATTCTTGAATTATATTTATCAATTTATTTTGCCCAATACATTGACAATGTTCCTACGCTGCTTCAAATAATGCCTAATGACTGCCACCTCTGCTAACGTACGTGGCAGTTCTCATTTTTACCCCAACAACTTCGCCATCGCCCAGAATGCATCTTCTGCCTCTTTACGCTGGGTTTGAATTTCGGCAAGAGTTTCTTTATAACGCTCATCTAACGCTTTAAGCTGATTCGCAACCGCTTTGGAATGGCTGTGGGTAATGTTTTCCAACTCTGTCACTAACGACACCAACCACTTTTGTGCCAATAATTGACGAATATCGGTTAAAGATAATTCCGCATACTTCGCCTCCACTTGTGCATCAAAAATCGGCTCAGTTTTTTTAAGCTGTTCTTTCGCTTGTTTAATCGCTTGGTTGGCGGTCTGAATGGTGTGCAAGCGGTCGATTTTTTCTTGCAATTCGCTTTGTTCCCACTCTGCACCTGTTTGTGTCGCCCAATCGGCTAATGCTGAGGTAGCTTTTTTCGCATTGGTTTTGGCGGTTTTAATGATAGCTTCAAGTGCGGTTAAATCCTCTTCATTTTCCACGCCATTGGTGAGCTCGCTTTGATGCTCATTAATCGTTTCTTCGTTCTCACTTGCAGTTTGTTTGAATTGTTCAAGTTGTGCTTTTTCAGTGGTAAAGAAACGTTCAGCAATTAAATCTTTCGGTAAAATTGCCCCTTTCAAGCCATCTTGCACTTCTTCGTCTTTGCCTTTTGCTACCATATTTGGCACGAGTGTGCGGGCGTAATCAAAGCCACTGTTTTCGGCAAGTTGTTCTAAATCGCTCGCAATGGTCTCATTCCACGCATCCACAAAAAGCTGATAGGCTTCATAAGGATCAGTGAACTCAGAAATAGCAAACTGTTGGAATAATTTGGTTTCTAATTCGTCAAATGTCGGTAAAATTTGACCGCTTTTTATTGGCTCATCCCCTAATATTGCTGAACTTGCCTCCGCTTTCCATTGCTCAATATTGGCGTGCATTTTTGCAATAAAGGCTTGGTAATCAGCATCTTGTTCAATGGTGCTAAAAATGTCATTTGCAGGTACATTTAAACGTGAAAAACCTGTACGCAAGGGGCTAAAAAGCTTGTTTTTCAAAGCTGGGAAGGCATGCCAAAATTCAGTAAATTGATCAATATCCTCATTCGGAATGCCACCGTTTAGGTGTGCATCAATATTTTGGCTCTCGTTTTTTGATGCTGGTGTGATGTAACGCGGAATATTTAAGTTGAACTGATTTGCTTCAATTTCCGCTAAATCTGCTAAGTGGCTAAAACCGGCAATTTCTTCACGCTTGCGGTAAGTATCAAGAATTTTCTTAATATCTCGTTCACGCAATACATTGCTGTTTTTCTCTTTACGGAAACCTTGCGAGGCATCAATAAATAGTACATTGTTATGCTTCGGCTGCTTACGCAGAATCATCACAATGGTTGGAATGCCTGTGTTAGTGAAAATACCTGCTGGCAAGCCGATAATGGCATCAATTTGGCGACGTTGGAGTAATTTAGTACGGATTTTTTCTTCTTCATTACCACGGAATAATACGCCGTGTGGCAATACGATTGCCATAATGCCGTCTTGTTTGAGATGGTAAAGCGAGTGGAGCAAAAAGGCGTAGTCTGCTTTGGTGGCAGGTGCAATGCCGTAATCTTTAAAACGTGTGTCTTTATCGGCACGTTCGCTGTTCCATTTGGCGGAATAAGGCGGATTTGCCACCACACAATCCACAAATAACGGATTATCTTCGCCATTTACTTCACCATAAGGCCAGTCGGTTTTGAGCGTGTCGGCATTACGTAAAATCATATTGGCAGGTTTTACGCCGCGCATCAGTAAGTTCATTCGGGCAATGTTGTAAGTGGTGGAATTGTTTTCTTGCCCGAAGAATTGAATGTTATCTTTGTGTTCGTAGTGGTTTACCGCATCGCTTACTGTAAGCAATAACGAGCCCGAACCACAGGTTGGGTCGTATACAGCAGATTGTTCTTTTGGACGTAATTCATCGGCAACAATCGCCGCCATAATGCGAGAAACTTGATGTGGTGTGTAGAATTCACCTGCTTTTTTGCCTGAAGCCATAGCAAATTGTGCGATTAAATATTCGTAAATATAGCCAAACACATCATATTCACGATTGCCAGTGATGTTGATTTTATTCAGTAGTTCTATCAGTTTTCGGATAGCAATTTCTTTATCACTTAGATCTTTACCGAGTTTTTCTGATGTTAAAATCACATCTGCGAATACTCCTTCAAAATCTTCACGTTGAGTTTCGTAAAGATTCTCATTGAAGTGGTTAATGGCATCGGTAACATGCGACAGTTTCCACTTACGTTCTGCAATATTTGCTATCCAGGTGCGATATAAATCACTTTCCGCAATAAAATAACCTAAATCTTCTTTGATGGTTTCAATGGAATCGTCATCAAGATCAGCAAACGTTACCTCATTTTTAATGAGATAATTTTCAAGATGTTCTGACAGGAATTTATAGAAAAGAAAACCAAGAATGTAGTTTTTATATTCAGAAGCGTCCATTTTCCCGCGTAAGTCATTTGCGGAAGCCCAAAGGGTTGAGGCAAGTTGTTGTTTGTTCATTGTCTTACTATCGTTTGTGTAAAGAAATAGTGTTAATGATACCGAAAAATATTTGAAATAGAAGTAATTTTAATAGGATATTCAACTCTCGTTTGTAAACAGCGAGAGTTTATCTGGTTTGATGTCTTTGGATAATGCATCTCTCTCTTTTAAAAAATCGCATTTTGTGCTTTAATAAATCAATTTTTATTTTAAACATAGTAACAGAAGGTTTAAAAATGAGTTGGTTAGATAGAATTTTGGGGCGTGACTCTTCTTCAAATGCAGGGAAGTCGAAAGTGCCTGAAGGCGTTTGGACAAAATGTACAAGCTGTGATCAGGTGCTTTATAGCGAAGAATTAAAACGCAATATGCAAGTTTGCCCGAAATGCGATCATCATATGCGTATTAACGCACGTACACGTTTATTGAATTTATTAGATGAAGGTTCTGCACAAGAAATCGCAGCAGAGCTTGAACCTCAAGATGTGTTGAAGTTTAAAGATCTAAAAAAATATAAAGATCGTTTATCTGCCTCACAAAAAGAGACAGGCGAAAAAGACTCGTTTATCGTGTTAGCAGGCACGTTACACGGAATGCCAGTGGTAACAGCTTCTTTTAACTTTGAGTTTATGGGCGGTTCTATGGGTTCTGTAGTGGGTGCAAAATTTGTGCAAGCTGCAGAAAAAGCATTGGCAGAACGTATCCCATTTATCTGTTTCTCCGCATCGGGCGGTGCACGTATGCAAGAGGCATTATTCTCGTTAATGCAAATGGCGAAAACCAGTGCGATTTTAGCTAAAATGAAAGAGCAAGGTGTGCCTTATATTTCTGTATTAACTGATCCGACTTTGGGTGGTGTATCAGCCAGTTTAGCGATGTTAGGTGATTTAAACATTGCTGAACCGAAAGCGTTAATTGGCTTTGCTGGCCCTCGAGTTATTGAGCAAACTGTTCGTGAAAAATTGCCTGAAGGTTTCCAACGTGCAGAATTTCTACTGAAACATGGTGCGATTGATATGATCGTACACAGAAAAGAGATGCGTGATACGCTGGCACGAATTTGTGCTAAATTGACACATCAACCTACTCCGTTTAAAACAGCGGAATTGATTGTCGAAGAGTAGCAAATAGAAAATGATATAAATCCCTGTTTACAGGGATTTTTCTTTATGGAAGAAATGAAATGAACTTACAAACACCAACCCGTGCAGATAATCTGCAAACGTGGTTAGATTATTTAGAACACGGGCATTTTAAAGCGATTGATATGGGCTTGGAACGTATTAAATCGGTCGCTTCAAATTTAGATTTACTTCATCCTGCTCCTTATGTCATTACTGTGGCAGGTACGAACGGCAAAGGCTCAACTTGCCGTTTCTTGGAAGTCGCACTGATGAAACTTGGCTTAAAAGTGGGCGTATATTCCTCTCCGCATCTTCTTCGTTACAATGAACGCGTGCGAATTAACGGGCAGTTATTAGACGACCAAGCTCATATTGATAGTTTTACAGAAATCGACCAGAACAAGACCGCTTCTTTGACCTATTTTGAGTTCAGCACACTCTCGGCGTTGAAACTTTTTAAAGATGCCAAGTTGGATGTTGTCATTTTAGAAGTAGGGCTAGGGGGGCGATTAGATGCAACTAATATCGTAGATCCTCATCTTGCTGTGATTACTTCGATTGATATTGATCACGTAGCATTTTTAGGTAATAACCGCGAAGATATTGGTAGAGAAAAAGCGGGCATTTTCCGTGCGAATATTCCTGTGATCATTGGTGAGCCTGATTGTCCACAATCAATCTTAGCGATCGCACAAGATCTGAATTCTCAAAAATTCCAACGTAATGTCGATTGGCAATATGAAGTGAAAGATGGAACGTTTTATTGGCAATCGAAAACGCAACAATTTGATGCCTTGCCAATGCCGCTCATTCCTATTCCAAATGCAGGTTCGGCAATTGCTACATTACTAAAAACACCATTTAATGTGAGTGAACAAGTGATTCGTGAGACTTTGCAAGAAGCTCAAATGACAGGGCGTTTCCAACAATTGCAACCTACAGATTTTGCTCATTTCTCAGGACAAAAACCAAAAGCACAAGTGATTATTGATGTGGGGCATAATCCTCACGCTGCACGCTATCTTGCCGAACGCTTGCAAGCGGTTAAAAAAGCAAAAATTTTTGCGATTTTCAGCTGTTTGGAAGATAAGGAACTTTCGGGCATTGTTCAGCCATTAGCGGGCATTATTGACGAATGGCATTGTGTCGGCTTAGATTGCTGGCGGGGACAGAGTAGTCAAGCTGTGTTTGATAAATTGGTAAATGTATTACCAAATGCAACCGCTTGTGTGTATGAGAATGTAGATGCGATTGCTCCAATATTATTTGAACAAGCCGAAGAACAAGATATTATTTTAGTCTTTGGCTCATTCCATACCGTAGCGGATTTTGTGTTATTTTTAGAAAAATAAACTTAGAGCGGGGATAAACCCCGCTTCAACATATTAAGGAAAAAGAAACGGATTTAATCCGCTTTTAGCAAACTCTTTTTGCTCCATTTCAGCATCAAGCAAAATGGTGGCAAGATCATCTGCTACAGGTTCAACATAGGCATCTTTTTCTTGGTACATTACTTTTAAGTAACTTCCACAATCACCACAGCTTTCAGCTTTCACGCCTGCATCGACATTATCAAAACTCCAGTAATCTAATTTGCCACTTTGATCGCAGGTTGAGCATTGTGAACGGGTCATATTCCATTCACTTTCACAAAGCGAACAGTGCATATAGCGTAAACCTTGTTCACTACCAAAATGAATCACGCTTGCCACAGGTGCTGCATCGCATACAGGGCAGGTATGGCGTTCGCCTACTTCGGTCATGGTATTGCGTGGTAGTTGTTGAGTGAGTTGCACCCAATAAAGTGAAAGTGCCGCCCATAAAAAGACTGCTTTATCTGCTCCTACTTGCTCATAATGCTCATTAAGCAAGTCTGTTGCTAATTTTTCTAGCTCAGAAGATGCCGCCTTTTCTAACCACTCCAATGTTGGTAAGGTAGTTTCGTTAGCGTAAGGTTTGAATTTTTCAATGAGTGCGAGCAAAAGTTTCTGCCATTCGTTTGAGCGTGGAAAATTTTTAGCACTCAGTGGTTTATTACCTTGTGTTTGGGTAATACAAGCAGTCAATTTTTCTTGTTCATTGGCAATTGGCTGGCTTTCAAGAAGATCTAATTGCACTTCAACCAAGTTTGCTGCAAATTCAAGATAATCTTTGAATGAGTTATGTTCTGCCAATTGGCGTAAGCGTTTCGCACGACGGGCATATAAGTTTTTCGGGTTAGCAAATAAAAGCGGTGGATGTTCAAAAGAACTTGCCGCTTGTTTGATTTCAGTATCAGGTAAAATTCGGATACTCATTTTGTGTCCTTAAATGAGAAGAGAATAAACAAAAAGTGCGGTAATTATACCGCACTTTGGTTTGGAAATTAGCCTTTACTTGCTTGTTCAGCCAGCTCTTTTTCGAGCTCAGGTTTCACTTCCTCGTTATACCATTTCGGGTGGTGTTTTTTCGCCCAGCGGACAGTTACCCAACCTTCAACCATACCTCGGATTGAGCCTTTAATCCAGAACGCCATATACATATGAACGAGAATCCCTGTAAATAACGCAAAGGCACTTGCTGAGTGAAGCAAAATGGCAATTCGTAAGGTTTGGATTGAGAAATTATGTGAGAAATATTTTCGCCACATAATAATTCCAGTGATTAACAAGGTAAACATTGCCAAATTTAATGTCCAGAATAACATTTTTTGACCAAAGTTATATTTACCATTGTAAGCCACTGCATGCTCATTCCCTTTTAACACTTCGTGTACGTTCATTGCCCATTTCAGGTCATTTTTTTCTGGAATGTTATGATCCCAGTAAATCAACGCCATAATAATAAAGGAAATAAACATCACAATCCCTGTGAATGGGTGAATTGCACGAGCTAATTGCGGTGTACCGAGAATTTCGGTTAACCACGCAAAATCTGGGAAGAAGAATGCAACCCCTGTGAACATTGTCATAAAGAATGAAATAACCAAGAACCAGTGGCTCACTCGAGCAACAGGTTTGTGGCGAATAATACGGGTATCATTCGTGATTTCCACTTTTTTACTCATCTTTGCCTCCTTTTTCTTGATGTTCACCTTCAGAGTGTTCGTGGTGATCTTCCACATCTTCTTCAACGTTTGGTCCAACGGTTACATAGTGAGCCACTTCTGCAAGTGCTAAGCCACCCATTGCAATCGCTGCAACTGGTTTAAGCACATCTTTCCAAAGCTCAACCGTCACATCAACTTTCGGATCTTTCGGCAAGCCAGAATAAAGCTCAGGTTTATCTGCGTGGTGCAACACGTACATTACGTGTGTTCCGCCTACACCTTCAGGGTTATAAATCCCTGCATTTGGATAACCACGAGATTTGAGATCTTTCACACGTGTTTCAGCATAGTGAAGCATCTCATCTTTCGAACCAAAGCGGATTGCACCTGTTGGGCAGGTTTTCACGCAAGCTGGCTCTTGACCCACATTCACGCGATCCACACAAAGGGTACATTTGTATACGCGGTTATCTTCATCATTCATACGTGGAATATTGAATGGACAACCTGCAATACAGTAACCGCAACCGATACATTTATCCGACTGGAAATCTACGATACCGTTTGCATATTGAATGATTGCACCTGGTGATGGACACGCTTTCAAACAGCCCGGTTCAGCACAATGCATACAACCATCTTTACGAATTAACCATTCTAAGCGGTCATTTTCTTCCACTTCGTTGAACTTCATGACTGTCCACTGTTTTGCGTTCAAATCACGTGGGTTATCATAAACCCCCACGCAATCTTCTTGCGGTGCACGGATGTCGTTCCATTCCGAACAACCTACCTGACAAGCTTTACAGCCGATACAGGTTGAAACATCAATAAGTTTTGCGACCTCCACCACGTGATCACGAGTTTGAGGTGGTGGGGTAACAAAGGACGTAGCAGAAATTTTAATAATGTTTTGATCTTGTACACCTGACATTATACTGCCTCCGTTACTTTTTCAATGTTTACAAGGAACGTTTTATATTCTGGTGTTTGCGTATTTGCATCACCTACACGTCCAGTGAGCGTATTGGCTAAGAATGATTTTTTGCCTACTGTTGCAAAGCCGCCATGGAGTGGAATACCTACAGTGTGAATACGTTTACCGTCAGCATCAATTGAACGAACACGTTTTGTTACAACGGCTTTGGTTTTAATATAACCACGTTTTGAAGTTACTTTTACCACATCACCATTTTCAATGCCTTTCTCTTTTGCCAACTCTTCACTAATTTCCACAAACGGTTCTGGCTGAGCAATCATATTGAGGTTAGATTGTTTGGTCCAGAAGTGGAAGTGCTCAGTTAAGCGGTAAGTTGTACCCACATAAGGGAACTGACTTGCATCACCGAAACGATCTTTGTCGCTCTCTAAAATACGAACTGTTGGATTTGAAACCACATTAGGGTGAAGTGGGTTCGTGCCAATTGGTGTTTCAATCGGTTCATAGTGTTCAGGGAACGGACCTTCTGTCAGTTTATTTAATGCAAATAGACGGCTCACGCCTTCATTATTCATAATAAATGGCGTTACATTGCTGTTTGGTGGTGCAGTACCGAAGTCTGCCACATCAATGTAGTTCCAGTTTTTGCCATTCCATTTTACAAGCTGGCGTTTCGGGTTCCATGGTTTACCTGATAAGTCTGCAGAGGCTCGATTATAAAGTACACGACGGTTAAGAGGCCATGAGAATGCCCAACCTAATGTATTACCTAAACCAGATGGATCGCTGTTATCGCGGTTCGCCATTTGGTTACCTTTTTCTGTCCATTGGCCAGTGTAGATCCAAATCGCTGATGAAGTTGAACCATCATCGCGAAGTTGAGCAAAGCTTGAAAGTAATTCGCCTTTTTTCGCAATTAATTTACCGCTTGCATCATAAAGATCTTCTAATGCGTAACCATTATTCTCTTTAGCAAGCTCTTCCGATTTCGGTTCTAATGGATTTTTGTAATTCCAAGTCATGGCTTCAATAGTTTCAAGTGAAACTGGTGTTTTACCTTGAGCTTTTTCTTCGTGATACATTTCAAGCATCACTTCACGGATTTCCGCTAAAATATCTACATCTGGTTTTGCTTCTTTTGGTGGTTCAGCTGCTTTCCAGTGCCATTGTAACCAACGGCCAGAGTTTGCAATTGAGCCATCTTCTTCAGCAAAACAGATGGTTGGTAAACGAATAACCTCAGTTTGAATATCAGCAGGATTTACATCGTTATATTCACCATGATGTTGCCAGAATTCTGAAGTATCAGTCGCTAATGGGTCACAAACAATTAAGAATTTTAATTTACGTAACGCACTTGAGATTTTATTTTTATCTGGATAAGAGGCTAATGGATTATAACCTTGGCAGATATAACCATTGATTTTGCCTTGATCCATCAATTCGATAAATCTCATATGATCCATTTTTTTCTTATATTGTTTCGGTAAATTGTGGTAACCGAACTCATTATCTTTAGTAGCATTCTCTCCATAGAAGGCTTTAAGCATACTCACCATAAATTTCGGGGTGTTTTGCCAATAGTTTGTCTGACCATCTACCGCTGTTTTTGGTGTAATACGTTTTAAGAAAGCATCTAAAGTGGTATCTGTTTCAATTGGTAATGGAATATAGCCTGGTAACATAGATGGGAATAAGCCCATATCTGTTGTACCTTGTACATTCGAGTGACCACGCAATGCGTTTACGCCACCGCCAGACATACCGATATTACCTAAAAGCAACTGGATCATCGCCATTGAACGAATATTTTGTGCACCCACCGTATGTTGCGTCCAACCTAATGCGTACAAGAATGTTGTCGTACGTTTTGGATCAGCGGTTGAAGCAATCGTTTCCGCAAATTCTTGGAATGCTTTTTGTTTTGTACCACAAACACGCTCAATCATTTCAGGCGTATAACGTTCAACATGTTTTTTCAATAAGTTAATAACACAGCGCGGATCTTGAAGTGTCATATCACGTTTTGGCTGTCCGTTTTCATCTAATTGATAAGACCACGTTGATTTATCATAAGAACGTGTTTCAGGGTTATAGCCTGTGAATAAACCATCTTCAAAACCAAAGCCTTCGTGAATTAAGAAGCTTGCATTGGTGTAATGTTTTACATATTCGTGTTGAATTTTATCGTTATCTAAAAGATACTTAATCACACCTAATAAAAGAGTAATATCTGTACCTGAACGAATTGGAGAATAGAAATCTGCCACAGAAGCCGTACGGTTAAAGCGTGGGTCAACCACCATTAACTTCGCACCATTTTGTTTTTTCGCTTCAATAGCCCAACGGAAACCAACTGGGTGAGCTTCTGCAGCGTTACCGCCCATTACCACCACAACGTCCGCATTTTTAATATCAACCCAATGGTTGGTCATCGCACCGCGACCGAAACTAGGAGCAAGACTTGCTACCGTAGGTCCGTGTCAGGTACTCGCTTGGTTATCTAAAACCAACATACCAAAGGCACGACCAAATTTTTGGGTTAAAAGTGCCGTTTCATTACTTGCAGCCGAAGCTGTCAAGAAACCTGTTGTTGCCCAACGATTAACTGGCGTACCTTCCGCATTGGTGGCTTCCCAGTTGGCATCACGGTCTTCTTTTAATAATTTCGCAACTTTATGAATGGCGTCGTGCCAAGAAATGCGTTCCCACTTATCAGAACCAGGTGCACGATATTCTGGATATTGAAGACGATTTGGACTATTTACATAATCCAATACCCCTGCACCTTTTGGACATAATGCCCCACGGCTAACTGGATGGTCTGGGTCACCTTCCACGTGGAATAATTTACCACGTGAATTCATTGCTCCATCACCGAGGCTATACATCAACATACCGCAGCCTACGGCACAATAAGTACAGGATTGGCGAGTTTCTTTAGCTCGTAAAAGCTTGTACTCGCGAGGGGCTGCTAAAGCTTCACTTGGTGCAAAACCAAGCATTGCAGCAGAAGTCCCTGCCATACCACCTGCACAGATCTTGAAAAACTTACGTCTTGAGACCTGCATAAATCACTCCTAATTAGTAACATTAGCAACATTTTGCCAATGTGATGTTTAAAATGTAAAATACATTGTCATATTACAAACCCAATTTTACTGAGTTGTATTATTTAACAATTATTTTACCTTTGGCTATAATAAACCATACCCCATCTTTAGTAAATTTAATAAATCTAATTATTCTTTGATCTATTTAAAAATTTATTTATTTAAATTAATTTTGTTGAGAATAATTATTGTTTAGGCAGTTTAGATATTTTGAAAATATATGAAATCCTCACATAAAATAAATGCTACTCGTTTAAATATAGTGGATCAATCCATAACAGTATATCCGTGCGAAGATAGTCTTATTCGTGAAATACCTGTTGCTTTAGTGTATAACGGTATTTCTCATGTCGTTATGATGTGCACGCCAAATAATTTAGAAGATTTTGCGATTGGCTTTTCGCTTTCGGAAGGCATTATTTCTAACGAGTCAGAAATTTACGGCATAGATATTATTGAGCAATGTGATGGCATAGAGGTGCAATTAGAAATTAGCACCCGCCGTTTTGTTGAATTAAAAGAAAAACGCCGGTCAATGACAGGTAGAACAGGTTGTGGCATTTGTGGTGTAGAACAATTAGAACAAATTAAACAGAGTTGTAATTTAGCTAAAAAGTCTGACCGCTTATCAAACATCAACCCCCTTATTTTTAATCACTCACTTGAGCAATTAGAACAAGCTCAACAACTTTCCAAAGAAACAGGTGCAAGCCATGCAGCCGCATTTTTTAGCCCCGAGGGTAAATTACTTGCCATTCGAGAAGATGTTGGCAGACATGTTGCCTTAGATAAACTTATTGGTTGGTACGTTGCAAACAATGAACCTCTTGGCTTTGTGTTTGTAACAAGTCGAGCCAGTTTTGAAATGGTGCAAAAATGCGTTGCAGTAGGGATAGAAATGTTATGTGCCATTTCCGCTACTACTGAAATGGCAGCCAAAATGGCACAAGAAAATGGATTTAGCTTACTCGGCTTTACCCGCAAAGGCAAAGCGACGGTTTATTCGGGTGTTAATCGCTTAAATCTTAACTAAACAACAAATCCATTCCGTCAATCAATGCCCTGCTAGGTTTATCAAAATACACGCCACTATTCGGCTCGCCATTCATTCCACGTAAGAATAAATAAGCAACGCCGCCAAAATCTCGGTCGTAGTCGTAACTCTCACCTAAGCGAGCACGTAGGTAACGATGTACCGCGAGGGTGTAGAGCAAGTATTGTAAATCGTAGCGATATTGTCCTATTGTTTTCGCAAGGCGTGTTTGGCGGTAATCTTGCGGCAAATAGCCTAAGAAGTTCGATTTATAATCAATTACATAAAATTTGCCATTCGCTTTGGCAATACAGTCGATAAAACCGCGCACATAGCCTGAAAGTTGCGGTAATCGCAATGGTGGTAATTGACGAGCCAATTCACTCTGTTCTTGTAATAGCTGATTGAGTTTGCGTAAGCCCTCTTCATTTTTTAGGCGTAAGAAGAATTGCCATTCATTTAAGCGATATTCATTGGCAAGAACGCTTAATGCTAAATTCTCCGCAAATGGTGTGATGCGGACTTGTTCTATCCAGTGTTGCACGGGTGCTTGCCACTCTTCACCTAAATTGAGCTGTTCACAAATTGGCAAAATATCTTCAATTTTAACCGCTTGTTGGAAGTCGCAATGCTCCATAAAACGGTGCAAAATGTTCCCCACTTTGGTGCTATGCGGGAATTGGTAAGCGTTTAAACTATTTGCAGTTTCGCCCACAAAATCGCCCGCTTGTTCAATGCCTACCTCAACTAATGGCTCTCTGTAAGCGGTCTGATTATCGTAATCTTGTGCAAAATCGTTGATTTCTGTGAAGTAATCTGTTTGAACCTTGTTGTGGCTTTCTAACGCCCAATCGTTATAGTTGCTTAAAGCACTAAAACTCGTGATCTGTCCTTGAACGGTTGGGATTGTGTGGTTAAATTCACGCACTTGTAATAATGCTGCCGTTTCTTGCTCTGGCGACCAAAAACGTTCTTCGGCACTTTCTGCAAGCGTTTGTAACGTGCAATTTAATCCTTTCTCTGTAAAATAGGTTTCTGTGCTACTGCTGGTTTCAGTACCTGTTAAACCGATGTTGCCATTGCTAAGCAAATAGTGAATACTATTCCAACCTTTGCCAAATTGAGCTGGCAAAATCAAGTTCAGCTGCGACTCAGCACGGGTTAAGGCAACATAAAGCAAACGTAGATCTTCCGCGTATTCTGCTTGGTCTTTGAGCTGTTGGATGGTTTCCTCTCTTCCGCCAAAATCCCATTGCTTTTGAGCATTCTCATCGTGGTAAATAGAGAGAGCAGATGCTTTTACGCTGGTGCTATTTTTACCAATAAACGGTAGCCAAACGACAGGATATTGCAACCCTTTTGAGCCGTGAATAGTCACGATTTTAATCAATGCTTCTTCGCTTTCTAAACGTAAAGTGTGGGTATCGTCACCATTCTCGGTATCATTTAGCGTTTGCTCATACCAACGCACCAACGCATTCTCGTTTTCCACCTCTTGCATTGCCGATTGTAAAATTTCCGCAAGGTGGAATAGGTCGGTTAATAAACGATCTGCATTCGCTCGAGCTTTTAAACGTTCTATTACACCTTCTTGCAAGAAGAGTTGATGTAACATCGGCAACACGCCTTGTGATTGCCAAATCTGTTGATAATGAACAAATTTATCAACATAGTTTTCCCATTGCTGCTCATCATTTTTAAGCTGATAAATCTCTTGTGCGGTTAAACCCCACAAACTTGAACCCAAAGCACAGAGTAAGGTTTTCTGTTGATACGGATTTAAGCAGGCTTTTAACACCCATACTAATTCTGACGCGACCTCACTCTCATAAACACGGCTACGTTCAGAGAGAAAAACAGATTTCAAACCTCGTTTAGCTAAAGCACGTTTCATCAATTTGGCCTGATTATTGCTTCGCACCAAAATCGCAATATCTTTCGCCTCAAAGCTACTTTTCTCTCCACTTTTGACATTTTGTAGATAAATTTCGCCCGCTTGCATTGCTATCAATTGCTTTTGAATTTGATCGGCACAATGATCAGCCGCTTCATTTTCTTTAAATTCAGGCTGCAAATAGCAAACTACATTTTCACTACCGATTAATTCTGCCTCTGGCGTTTTGGCTTTTACAGCTTGAAATGGAATGCCTTGATATAAAAACGGATGGTTTCCGCTATTTTCTGGGAAGGTAAAAATCTGATTTACTGCTTCAACAACCTTCGGCAAAGAACGCCAGTTTTTATCTAAGGTACGTTTTTCATCCGCTTGCTCTGAGGCCTTCAAATAGGTAAAAATATCCGCTCCACGGAATTTATAGATCGACTGTTTGGGGTCGCCGATCATAATAAAGCCCTGATTTTGAGCCTCTTCTGCCATATAAATTTGGCTAAATATTTCGTATTGGGTTTGGTCGGTGTCTTGAAATTCGTCAATCATCGCAAACGGATATTGTTGGCGGATCTGGCTTGCTAACTGCTTGCCACGCGTGTTTTTTAAGGCGTGGTTGAGCATAATCAGCAAGTCATCAAAACTTTTTTCAGGATGTGTAGCTTTATAATCAGACAATTTTTCCCGCAAACGCATTAAGAATTGATAAAGCAAGACCGATTTCTGTTTTGCTTCAAACTGGCTTTGATAAGCGGTCAAAAATGCTTGATTAGTTGCGAAATGCGTCGATGTAAGAGGTTCTGCTCCTTCTTCAGCTTTTTCAATAAGGCTTGTTTGGCAAAAGCGTGAAAAATGCTCTGTGGGGAAATAAATAGCTTCACTTTCTGCCCACACATCCACTGATTTCAACCAATTTTCCACATAACGCATTTGATATGAACGGCGATTCAACGCCTTTTTTACGCCTGTTTTATATTTTTTATTCAATTCATTGATGATCGGACTTACAATTTCTTCGCGGTTAGCTCGCCAATATTGGCGAACTTCTGCCAATAATTGTTGATAGGCTTGTAAATGCTCGGTAAAAGGTTGGTTAATACCTTGTTGATCGTCGTTCAATTCAGGCAAGGTTTCCGTTAAAAAAGTACGTACTGCATCCAACGCATCTTGTGGCGTTTTAAGCTCATCGGCAACGATGCTTGTTTCACTTAAATTCATCGGGTAGAACTGCTCACGCCACACTTCTTGGGCAAGGCGTTCGAGTAATCGCTGTTCGTTTTGTTGCAGTTCAAACTCAAAACTGATGCCCGAGTCGAATGCAAATTGATAAAGCATCTTTTGGCAGAAGCTGTGAATGGTAAATACGCTCGCCAAATCAATCTCTCGCTCGGCGATACGTAAGCGAAGCAACGCCTCCTCTTTCTTTTCGACTTTCTCGAAAAGTTCTGCAAAAAAATCATCATTTTTCACCGCTTGCTCGGTGAGTTTTGCCGAAAAATAGGCGTAACAATCTTGAATATTTTGGCGGATACGGTCTTTAAGTTCTTCAGTTGCCGCTTTGGTGAAAGTTACTACTAAGATTTGTTCAACTGTTAATGGTTCTAGTGGTTCATCATCGTGGCTGATACCCAGTAATAAGCGAAGATAGAGGTTTTTGATCGTGTGCGTTTTACCAGTGCCAGCCGAAGCTTCAATAAGGCTGGCACAGTTAAGAGGAAGAGTAAGCGTGTTGAGCGTTTGCATAGGTTACCTAGAATTTTTTTAACTATTTAATCCGTTCCAATTTTTGAATTAGCACTTCGTGCGGCACTTTCTGAATTTTGCGAATTTGCCAAATTAATAGACCGCTTGCAAAGCTCAAGCTAATGCAGAAAGTTAGCCAGAACCCTTGGGCTGCCATTGGTTCAACGAGAAGCTCCGTTCTGGCCAAAATATAACCGAGAGGCATTCCGACAATCCAATAGCAAAAAATCGTCACATATAAAATCGGTTTTGTGTGTTTGTAACCACGTAATACACCATTAGCCACCGCCTGGAGTGCATCCGGGATTTGGTACACCGCAGCGAACAAAAGCAAGTTCGCAGCAATAGAGATCGAAAGCGGATCACGTGTGAATGCAAGCGGGATGTATTTATCTAATAACACAATCACAACCGCCGCAAGGCAGGCAAACATAAAACCTGTTAGCAGGGCGTGATAGCTTAATACTTTTGCATCATCAAGGCGTTTTTGCCCCAAGGTTTGCCCAATCACAATGGTGGTTGCGATGCTAAATGACATTGGAATCATAAAAAAGAGCGAGCTGGTTTGTAATGCGGCTTGATGACTTGCCACTACTTGTGCACCTAATGGTGAAAGGAAGAGTGCTGAGGTGGAGAACAGCATCACTTCGGTGAAAGTCGCAAAGCCAATTGGTAAGCCAAGTTTGCAAATTTTTAGCAAAGTTTGACCGCTTGGCATTTCCATCCATTTACTAAATAAGCCAATATCACGTTGCGATTTGTTGGTGTAGCAGTAATAGAACATCATCAAGAACATCACCCAGTTCACAATGGCAGTCGCAATACCACAGCCAACGGAACCCATTTCAGGCAAGCCAAATTTACCAAAAATAAAGATGTAGTTAAGCGGAATATTCAGTAGCAAGCCAAAGAAGGTAATAATCATCGCAGGTTTTGGGTTCGACAAGCCGTCATTCATACAGCGAAGATTGATAGCAAGTAGGGCGGGTACGATGCCGATTGCCATAATCATCAAATATTGCTGTGATTTGCTGGAAAACGATTCGGGCGTATGCATATAGTCCAAAATCAGATGGCTATTGCAGAAAATCAAAATCAGCGGAATGGACATAGTCAGCACAAGCCAAAAGCCTTGTCGCACTTGGTGAGCAATAAGGTAGCGTTGATTCGAACCATTCAAATAAGAAACGGTTGGCGTAATCGCATTGAGTAAGCCGAGCACAAACAGAAAAAGCGGGAAATAAATTGAGTTACTTACCGCAATGGCGGAAACGTCGTCATCGCTGACTAAGCCTGCCATTACAATATCAGCAAGCCCCATACCTGAGGCGGAAAGTTGGGAGATAAAAATAGGGATAGTGAGTTTAAAAAGTTTTCTCGCGTTGTGCGGATATTTTTGCCACTGTAAATTCATAAAAACCTCAAATTAGAACGACTTATTATAGCGAGCCTTACGCTTAAATACTATTTTTGTCAGAAGTTTTCGTGCCTCAATCGATTGACTATTGCATAATCACTTTAGATCCGCTAGAATTCCGCCCGTTTTTGTCTTAAAATGCAAACGATTTAAACAAAACCTGCTTTGATGCAGCTTACATATAAACTAACTAGAGGAATAATACTATTAAACCTGTAAAACGTGTTCAGTCAAATCGCGCTCACCGTCTTAACGAAGAAATCCGTGGCGTGAAGGAAGTTCGCTTAACTGATGAAAAGGGCGAGCAAGTTGGTATCGTGTCAATTCAAGATGCTTTGGCGAGAGCAGAAGAAGCTGAGTTAGACTTAGTAGAAATCAGCCCAAATGCTGAACCGCCAGTTTGTCGTATTATGAACTATGGTAAGTTCATTTATGAGAAAGAAAAAGCGGCAAAAGAGCAGAAGAAAAAACAGAAAGTTGTTCAAGTGAAGGAAATTAAATTCCGTCCAGGTACAGATGAGGGCGACTACCAAGTTAAATTACGTAGTATCGTACGTTTCTTAGAAGATGGCGACAAAGTCAAAATTACCGTGCGTTTCCGTGGTCGTGAAATGGCTCACCAAGACATCGGTTTAGATGTATTAGAGCGTGTAAAACAAGATACGGCTGAAATTGCAGCAGTAGAATCTGCACCAGGTAAATTAGAAGGTCGTCAAGCAGTAATGGTTATTGCACCTAAGAAAAAATAATTTCTAATTCCGATGAATTAAATGAATGCAAGCTGACAGAGAATGTGAGCTTGCATTTTTTATTTCAAAAATTACCGCTTGCAAAACGAGCAATATTTCAGTAGAATCTGCCCGTTTTCTTTTGCTAGAAGACAAAGATGACAACAGGCACACTACGCAGCCTGAGTCGCTTTTAAATAATGCAATATATTTATTGCTTGAGATGTAATTAGTGCTTAACAAGCAGCATTAGTAATAATGCTCGCCTAATTACTAATGATTAACAAAACAATGCGGAGTTTTTAAAACAATGCCTAAAATTAAAACAGTACGTGGTGCTGCTAAGCGTTTCAAGAAAACAGCTTCAGGCGGTTTCAAACGTAAACAATCTCACTTACGTCATATTTTGACTAAGAAAACCACTAAACGTAAACGTCACTTACGCCACAAATCAATGGTAGCGAAAGCAGACCAAGTATTAGTAGTAGCGTGTTTACCATACGCATAAGCGTTTGCGTGAAGATGTACTTTAGTGAATTTTAGTTTTTAAATATACATTAGGAGATTAAATAATGGCTCGTGTAAAACGTGGTGTTATTGCAAGAGCACGCCATAAGAAAGTTCTTAAGGCTGCTAAAGGTTATTATGGTGCGCGTTCACGTGTTTATCGTGTTGCGTTCCAAGCAGTAATTAAAGCTGGTCAATATGCATACCGTGACCGCCGTCAACGTAAACGTCAATTCCGCCAATTATGGATTGCACGTATCAACGCTGCAGCACGTCAAAACGGTTTATCTTACAGCAAATTCATCAATGGCTTGAAAAAAGCTTCTGTTGAAATTGACCGTAAGATTTTAGCTGACATCGCTGTATTCGACAAAGTAGCATTCGCTGCATTAGTTGAAAAAGCAAAATCTGCACTTTAATGCTAAAGTTTAGATAAAAATTGAGGGCACCTATAGGTGCCCTTTTTTCATCTAATATTTATGCAATTAAATCAGGATCATTTCGTTGCATTTTAATATCAATATAACTACAACTTGGCTTAATTTTAAGCTGATTTTGTTTAGCGAACTCAATTACTGCAGAATAGAGTTTCCCCGCAATTCCTTTGCCCTGAAAGGCTTCATCCACTTTTGTAGTGAAAACATCGATCACATCATCTTTAATATAACGATAGCGTAATTTGCCCATTTTTACTTCGCCTTCAAGATAACTAAATTCGCCCTGTTCTTCGTTATGAATAATTGGCATAGCCTACTCCTAAAAATTTCACTTTGTAAAAAATTTGTAGAAATTCACTGTTTGCTAATGAAAAAAGCAAACGTTTGCGTTATAATTTTACCTAATTTTTTATTTTAATCTATATTAAAGGAAACTCAAAATGGCGATTCAACAAGCGTTATTAAGTGTGTCTGATAAAACAGGCATTGTGGAATTTGCACAAGGGCTAGTTGCTCGAGGTGTGAAATTGCTTTCAACAGGCGGCACAGCAAAATTACTTGCTGAAGCAGGCTTGCCTGTGACGGAAGTATCAGACCACACAGGTTTCCCAGAAATGATGGACGGTCGCGTAAAAACCCTTCACCCAAAAGTACACGGTGGGATTTTAGGTCGCCGTGGTACAGATGATGAAGTGATGCACCAACACGGCATTGAATGCATTGATATGGTGGTGGTGAACCTTTACCCATTCGCGGCAACCGTGGTAAAACCTGATTGTACGTTGGAAGATGCAGTGGAAAATATCGACATTGGAGGCCCCACAATGGTGCGTTCTGCGGCGAAAAACCATAAAGATGTAGCGATTGTGGTGAATAATGGCGATTTCGATGCGATTTTGGCAGAAATGGATCAAAATGAAAATAACCTTACCTTAGCTACTCGCTTTAACCTTGCCATCAAAGCTTTTGAACATACTGCACAATATGACAATATGATTGCCAACTACTTCGGGCAAAAAGTGCCACCTTATCAAGGAGCGGAAGAGGAAGATTTAACCCAAGTTTGCGGTCAATTCCCGCGTACGTTAAACCTCAATTTTGTACGTAAGCAAACGATGCGTTATGGTGAAAACGCTCACCAAAATGCAGCATTCTATGTGGAAAATGAAGTGAAAGAGGCATCGGTTTCTACTGCGAAACAATTACAAGGTAAAGCCCTTTCTTACAACAACATTGCTGACACAGATGCCGCCCTTGAATGCGTAAAAGAGTTTGAGCAACCAGCTTGTGTAATAGTGAAACACGCGAATCCGTGTGGGGTGGCATTAGGCGAAAATATTTTAGAAGCCTATGATCATGCTTATCAAACCGATCCAACATCCGCATTCGGAGGCATTATTGCCTTCAATCGTGAGTTAGATGGCATTACAGCACAAACCATTGCAGATCGTCAATTCGTGGAAGTGATCATCGCACCAACCGTTTCAGCAGAAGCAAAAGAAGCTCTAGTGAAAAAGAAAAACGTACGTGTATTAGAATGTGGCGAATTTAGTCAACCGCAAAAACGCTTAGATTTCAAACGTGTAAATGGTGGTTTATTGGTGCAAGAAGCAGATCAAGGTTCTGTTGCTATTGAAGATTTGAAAGTGGTTTCTAAACGCCAACCGACTCAAGCAGAACTTGAAGACTTACTCTTCTGCTGGAAGGTTGCGAAATATGTGAAATCGAATGCGATTGTGTATGCGAAAAACGGACAAACCATCGGTATTGGTGCAGGTCAAATGAGCCGTGTTTACTCTGCGAAAATCGCAGGCATTAAAGCTGAAGACGAAGGTTTGCAAGTAGCAGGTTGTGTGATGGCATCAGATGCGTTCTTCCCATTCCGTGATGGTATTGATGCAGCAGCGAAAGTGGGCATTACTTGCGTAATCCACCCAGGTGGTTCAATGCGTGATCAGGAAGTGATTGATGCAGCAGATGAACACGGTATGGCGATGGTATTAACAGGAATGAGACATTTCCGTCATTAATCCCTAAAATGCGAAACGTTTAACATCATGCATAAACCAAGCAGTCAAATTCTTAACCTATTTTACATTACAAAATAAATTGTAAATTTGACTGTTTGGATTCTTATCGTTTTTTATTATAGATGGACAACGTTTGGCTATAAGAAAGCATAGGCTATGCGTATGGAATAAAAAAGCTTAAGTGATGAACATAAAAAATCCTCGTTATGTAATAAACAAGGCTGACAACCAAAATTCAAAATATAGCGGGATTACTTCATATTATTCTGGGGGAGGATAAATCCTGTCCCTTGCATGTTAAAAATAGAGTAAATTAGCAACAAACTAAAACACATTATTCACAGTTTGTCATAAAATAGTTCGATTAGCATCTTTCAAAGATATATTGATAAAGCCTTTTTAAATAAAAAGGGCTGCTAATATTTTGAAAATATTAGCAACGCTTTATGTCTATTATGCTTTAATTACGCCCCAAATTGTAATTTATGAAGCTGTTTATAAGCACCATCAAGTGCCATCAGTTCACTATGCGAGCCACGTTCGACAATCTTACCTTGATCGACTACCAAAATTTCATCTGCTTTTTCAATTGTTGATAAACGGTGTGCAATCACAAGCACTGTTTTGTCTTTTTGTAGTTCTGCCAAGGCAGATTGAATTGCACGCTCTGACTCGGTATCTAGTGCCGAAGTTGCTTCATCCAACACCAATACAGGCGAATTACGCAATAAAGCACGAGCAATTGCTAAACGCTGGCGTTGTCCGCCTGATAAACTTGCCCCATTTTCACCGATAACAGTATCTAAACCATCATCTAATTTCTCGATAAATTCCATTGCATGTGCTGCTTTTGCTGCTTGAATAATCTCTTCACGCGAGAATTTATCTGTTGCCGCATAGGCAATGTTATTAGCAATCGTGTCATTAAACAGATGCACTTGTTGCGAGACAATTGAACATTGTTCACGTAAATTCGCTAGCGTGTAATCTTGAACATTTACCCCATCAAGCAAAATCTCTCCCGAATCAATGTTATAAAACCGAGTTAAAAGGTTGGCAATGGTTGATTTACCCGAGCCAGAACGTCCAACTAACGCTACAGTTTTACCTTTAGGAATGCTAAATGAAACCTGATTTAATGCTGGGTTCTCTTTGCCTTCATAAGTGAAAGAGACATTTTTAAACTCAACATCGCCTTTAGCACGCTTAATTTCAATCTTGCCTTTATCTTCTTCTGTCGGTAAATCTAAAAATCCAAATAAGGTTTGACACGCAGCCATTCCGCGTTGGAACTGCGAATTGACATTAGTAAGTGATTTCAGCGGACGCAACATTGCCATCATTGAAGAGAATACCACCGTGAATGAACCTGCAGTTAAATCCTCAATATCCAAGCCTTTTACCGTCGAAAGATAGAGCACCGCCGATAGAGCAAAAGAGGCAATAAGCTGCACTAGACCATCAGAAATCCCATCGGCAGAGATCACTTTCATTCCTTTCAAACGCATATCGTTACTTACACGTTCAAAACGTTCTTTTTCGACTTGTTGACCACCGAAAGAGATGACTTCTTTGTGCCCCTTGAGCATCTGTTCTGTTGTTACGGTCAAATCACCCATCGAGCTTTGAATATTACGGCTTAATTGACGGAAACGGCGAGAAACAATAGCAATTAACATACCAATAATTGGTGCAAGCACGAAAAGTACAACCGAAAGTTGCCAGCTAGTATAGATCATCACCACAAAGAGTGAGATCAAATAAACGCCTTCACGCACAATCGTAACCAATACGTGTGAAGACGAATTCGCTACCATTTCCGTATCATAAGTGACACGTGAAAGTGAGCGACCAACAGGATTTTGGTCAAAATAGCTCACAGGCATATACATCAAATGCTGGAAAATATTGCGGCGAAGCGTCATCACTACTTTGCCTGACACCCACGCCAAGCAATAACTCGCAAGATAGTTTGTGATACCACGCACAAGGATGAACAGCACCACTAACACCGCCATCAATTTTAAAAAGCCGTGATCTGCTTGACCAAAGCCCTCATCCAGTAACGGTTTAAGCAGATAAATCAGCCCTGAGTCGACCAAAGCATTGAGCACCAATGCTACAGCTCCGACAATTAAGCCCCATTTATATTGGCTAATCGTTGGGAACAAACGCTTAAACGTCTTAAATGTTGAAAGATCTTTTTCTTGCATAATTCTCTATTAGTAAGGAAAATAGGACGTATTGTACTCTGAATTTACATTTTCACCAAACAAGCCACCTATTTTGACAAATTTGTCTTTTTCTCTTACCTTTCCTCGCTTTACTGTTTGGGGTATAATTGCCCGAATTTTATTTTGATATATAGAGAAAAGAAAATGTCTGTAATTACTGAAAACCAAGCATGTATTGTCATCGCCATCGCAGGGGCTTCGGCTTCTGGCAAAAGTTTAATTGCTTCAACCATTTATAAAGAATTAAAAGAAGAGCTCGGCTCAGATGATATCGGCATTATTTCTGAAGATGCGTACTATAAAGATCAAAGTCATCTCACTATGGATGAGCGCGTTAAAACGAACTACGATCATCCCAACTCAATGGATCACCACTTATTAGTTGAACATCTACGCCTATTAAAACAAGGCAAATCAATCGATATTCCTGAATATGACTATGCGGAACATAACCGCAAAACGACCACCGCTCGCTTTGATGCAAAAAAAATCATCATTCTTGAAGGTATTTTATTACTTACCGATGAAGAGATTCGTAACGAAATCAATGTGTCTATTTTCGTAGATGCACCGCTAGATATCTGTTTTATCCGGCGTTTACAACGTGATATGGTAGAACGTGGTAGAACCATGGAATCCGTAATCGCTCAATATCGCAAAACGGTTCGACCAATGTTCTTACAATTTATTGAGCCGTCTAAACAATATGCGGATATTATCGTGCCAAAAGGTGGGAAAAATCGTATTGCAATCAATATTTTAAAAGCTCAAATTCAGCAACTATTAGGGAAAAAATAAGATGCGTCTGTGTGATACTGACATTGAGCGTTATTTAGATGAAGGCTTGATTGAAATCACGCCACGACCTGCGAATGATAAAATTTCTGGAGCGACCGTTGATGTTCGCTTAGGCAACTCATTCCGTATTTTCCGTGAACACTCAACCCCTTATATTGATGTAAGCGGTCCTCGCGAAGCGGTAACCGCTCAACTTGAGCGTGTAATGAGTGAGGAAATTATTATCGGTGATGATGAAGCCTTTTTCCTTCATCCAGGTGAGTTAGCATTATCAGTTACTCTTGAATCGGTAAAATTGCCTTCTAATATCGTTGGTTGGTTAGATGGTCGCTCTTCCTTGGCACGCCTTGGCTTAATGGTTCACGTTACTGCTCACCGCATTGACCCAGGTTGGGAAGGGCGTATCGTACTTGAGTTTTTCAATGCAGGAAAATTACCGCTTGCACTTCGTCCTAATATGGCAATCGGTGCATTAAGTTTTGAGGTATTAAGCGGACATGCCGCTAAACCATATAATGCCCGAAAAGATGCAAAATATAAAAATCAACAAAGTGCGGTGTCAAGTCGGATTAATCAAGATTAATCTTTTAGATAAAAGAAAAATGCGTAGGGTGTTAATACCCTACGCATTTTTTATTTATTCACAAACTGATTACTTAATTTAATCATCTGTAAGAACAAGGCAAGCGGTGGTTTTTCGCTTTTAATTTGCACACCCTCTGCATTGAAGTTTTCAACTTGCCCGCGACGATCTAAGTGGAACTGTTCGCCATCTGACATAATGGCAACATTCCATTGGTGGTTGGAAGCTAGCACCCAAAGGCGGTTGTTTGGTTTAGATAAATCAATACCTTGGGTGTAATCATTCGCAGGATTAAGCACACCAAAGAACTGGCTAAAGAGCGTTGGCATAATGTCTAAATGGCTAGAAAGCTGGTTGTATAATTGCCCTTCGCCTTGCCAATAGAACATCAATGGCACTTCTAATCGTTCTGCTGAGAAACTGTTTTTCATTTTCTCTGCGTTAGCTAAATCGGCAGTGAGTATCACCAATGTTCTACCCATTAGATCTTTGTTTTCAAGCTGTTGCCAGATTGTTTCAATTTGCTGATTAATCTGGTTTTTGGAGGTCATATTTAACTGTAAATAGCTAAAGAATGGCTTATTTGCTTCCTGTTTTGTCAGCCACGTTTGCCACGCATTCAGTGCTTGTTCATTATCTTCCGTTTTGGCTAAAGGCATATTTGCAAATAACGCACGGCGATAGAGCGGTTCAGCAAAGTTGTTTGCAGAGAATAAGCCGAATTGATAGCCATATTTTTTAAATGCGGTCATTAACGGCGAACTAGTTTTTTCGTTCAATACCGCATCAATATATTTTCCGCTTAATCCGTAGAAAATCCCCAATGTGCTTGCCATTGGCGTATCGCCACTCGCATAGTGGTGCATAAAGCGGTAGGATTTTCCCGCTATTTTGCGAACAAATGGCATCTGCTCGCCATCAATTGCTTGATTGGTTAAGCCTGAGACGTTAATCAACAACACATTTACTTCAGGTGTTTTAGTCATTTGGAGCATTTGTTTTGGGTAGTCTAAATAGAAAGTGTCTAAACGCCCTGTCTGCTCAATGGTTTGTTCCATTTTCTCCATATCCACTAAGCCGTGTTTTTCTAAGAAACTACGTGCTGTCATCGGGTAGGAAAGCGGGTAATTTGCCTTTTGCGAAGTAATTGGACGGTTAATGCTCATATCTGCCCACGCATAAATCAGGTGGGTCGCGATAAAGCAACTCAAGAAAAACATCGCAACATATTTGCCCCACGTTTGGCGGTTGAAACTACGTAATTTTTGCCAACACCAACGGGAGTAGAGCATTTCTGCAAGTAAAATCAGTGGCATTGGTACGAACAGCAATTGCCATTGGCGTGAGAGTTCCCCGTTGTCTGGATTCACTAATAAATCCCAAACAAGCGGTGATAAATGCAGATAGAATTGCTTAAAGATTTCGGTATCAACTAAGAGTAATGTTTGCCCAATCGTAGCAAAAATGACTGAAAAGCCACGGAAACCGCGATCGTTGCGGATTAAAAAACTAAGTGGAAAAAGGCAGAGTAGATAAAAGGCAAAAACAACGAAGCTGAAATGCCCGAAAAGGCTGACGAAAAAGTAGAGTTTACCGACCAACGTATTCGGCCAGTCGGCATTAAAAGCATAACGAGAGGCAATTAAAATCGCCACGACAATATTAAAAAGTGCAAACCAATGCCCCCACGTAATACGCTGTGAGGTTTGCTCTCGGTATTGTAACGTGTTGGTTGGGAAAAATTGACGTAGGCGATTAAGCATAGGTTATTTTGTTTTTAAAGAGTGTTTTAACGAATTGGCAAAAGCCTCAGCAAGGCGTTCACGCTGTTGTTCATCTTGCACACGGTTTTGGATGATGTTGGTGATCATATTGCCAAGCACCATCAGCGATAAATCAGCAGGTGCTTTGTGTTGTTCTAATACGATAAATAAGTCTTGTAATAAGGTATCGAATTGATTGTTTTGATATTTAGATTTTACAGCCATGTTGATTTTTCTTAAGTAAATAATTAGGCAAATACTAGCATATTTTTAGCAAAATAGAGAGAAATAAGCGGTCGAAAATGGATTTTTCTTTGCAAAAAGAGATAGAAATCTATAGAATGAACAAATGTTCATTTTTGAAAATGGAGAGTGAAATGCAGAAAACGGAAATACAAAAAAACGAAGTGCAAAACTCATCAAAAGATGAAATGGCTCGCCAAATTCTTTCCGTAACTGAAATACTCATCGCAGAGATTGGCATTCAAAACCTTTCTATGCGAAAAATTGCAACCAGAGCGAACCTAGCATTAGGAACGCTCTATTTATATTTTAAGACCAAAGACGATTTATTAAATAAGCTGGCTTACGATTTATGTGACAGTTTTACGCATTATGTGCAAGATGGCTATGATGAAACTGACACGCTGTTTAATCGTTACCGCAAGATGTTTGAAAATAAGTTGGCATTTTTGCGAGATAACCCAACGGTCGCAACGAATTTATCGCAATATCAAGCGATGCTCGGCTTTAATGAGATTATTGAGCGATTGATTCACGATGATGATTTTATCTGGAATAAGTTTGTGCGAGATGGGCAGGAACAGGGCGTCATCGCTCAAATGCCTGCGGAATTATTGCACGTTTTGGGTATTGGAATTGTGGTAGAAATTGCTTATTTACAGCAATTGACGCAAAAAGAGTATTCGAAGGAGACAATAGAACAAATGCTATTGTGTTCTTGGAAAGCAATTACGGTGTAAATCGTTTATTTTTTATTTAAATATATTGGAGAAAACATGACAACAGAAAACCAAAAGCCTTCTCGTGGCAGAAAGTTTCTTATTGTAGTAACGCTATTGGTTGTGCTTGTTGCTTTTGCGGGCGTGGCAGGAATGCAACGTTTTATCGCAGGCAAGAAAGCGGAAGCCGCAGCGAATATGCCTGAAACGGTGAGTGAAATCACCGCAATGCAGGTACAACCTCGTGAATGGACGCCTTATCTTTCAGCGGTAGGTTATATCCGCCCGAACCAAGGGGCGATGTTAAGTGCCGAGTCTTCTGGTACGGTGAAAAGTGTGAACGTAAAATCAGGTCAGCATGTCAATAAAGGTGATTTATTGGTGGAGCTTGATGATGCGGTTGAAGTGGCGACTTTGAAAGCGTCTCAAGCACAATTGCCAAACGCAAAACTTACGTTAGATCGTTATCGTAACTTGGTGGCTTCTAACAGTGCTTCAAAAGCAGAATTAGACAGTGCTCAAGCAACCTATAATCAATTAATAGCAAATATTGAGTCATTAAAAGCTTCAATTGCACGCCGTAAAATTTATGCTCCATTTAGCGGTTTTGCAGGTATCGTAAATGTGAACGTAGGTCAATACATCACAACCGGTACAGAAATTGTGCGTGTTGAAGATCAAAGTTCAATGAAAGTGCGTTTTACGCTTCCTCAAACAGATGTTGAGAATATTTTTGTGGGTCAAAAAGTGACTGCAGAAGTGGATGCGTTAGTGGGGCAAACCTTCCCAGCGGAAATTGTAGCAATCGATCCTGCAGTTGATCGCAATACAGGCTTAATTAACGTAGAAGCAGTGATTACTGAAGGTGGCAACAAATTGCTTTCTGGTATGTTTGTGCGTTTAAATGTGGCGTTGCCAACCGAAAAAGCACAAATCGTGGTGCCACAAATTGCGGTTACTTACACGATGTATGGCGAAACCGTTTATGTGCTTGAGCAACTTTCAGATGAAGATAAAGCACTTGTAAGCAAAATGGCAGAGCAAAATCCGAAATTAGATGCAAATAAAATGTATCGTGCAAAACAAGTGGAAGTAAGAACCAAAGACCGTAACGGTATCTACGCACAATTAGCGAAAGGCGTGAAAGCGGGTGATGTTATCGTAACGGGCGGTTTCCAGCGTTTAAATAACCATTCGCTTATCATTGTTTCTGATCAAGAAGCTGTTGGTGTAACCGTACCTGCGAAAAGTAGTAAACTTTAATTGAGGTAATCAATGAAATTTACCGATCTATTTATTAAACGCCCTGTACTTGCGGTATGTATTAGCTTGCTGATTACGATTCTTGGCTTGCAATCCATCAATAAGTTACAGGTGCGAGAATACCCAGAGATGACCATCTCAACCGTAACCGTGAGTGTGAACTACTCAGGTGCGGATGCAAGTTTGATGCAAGCACTTGTAACTTCCCAAATTGAAGAAGCGGTTGCACAGGCAGATAACATCGATTATGTGACTTCATCAAGTGGACCAAGTACTTCAACTACAACGATCAAAATGAAATTGAACACCAACCCACAATTGGCATTGGCGGATATTTCTTCGAAAGTGAGTGCAATTCGTTCTAATCTTCCGAGCGGGATTGATGATCCATCAATCAGCGTTTCATCAGGTTCGAACGATGCGTTGATGTATATCCGATTTGTCTCTGATGAGTTAAATACAGCCCAAATTACCGACTATATTAACCGAGTGGTTAAACCGCAATTCTTTACGGTAAATGGGGTATCAAGTGTTGATATTTTCGGTGCAACGACCTTCGGTTTACGCATTTGGTTAGATCCTGACAAAATGGCGGGGAATAAGCTCTCTGGTGCACAAGTGTTAGCGGCTTTAACGGCAAACAACTTGAACACTGCCGCAGGTAATGCGAACGGTTACTACACAGTTTACAAAAACAAAGTAGAATCAAGTACGCCATCTGTTTCAGAACTTGAGAACGTAACGATTTCAACCACATCAGACGGTAAAACCATCAAGTTAAAAGATATTGCAACAGTTGAACTCGACAAATATCAAGATGCTTCTCGTACGGTGGCTGATGGTAAAGAAGCGGTCGTTTTAGGTGTTTCTGCTGCAACTACAGCAAACTCCATCACTGTGGCTAAAGATATTTATCCTGTATTTGCACAAATGCAGAAAAATTTACCAGAAACAATTAACGGTCAGATTTTATACGACAAAACGATTGCCATTAATAGCTCTATCAATGAAGTTTATAAAACAATTATTGAAGCAACGGTTATCGTATTAGTGGTTATTATCTTATTCTTAGGATCATTGCGTGCAATGATTGTGCCAATTATCACGATTCCAATTTCACTTATCGGGGTATTGTTCTTCCTACAAATGTTTGGCTTCTCGATCAACCTCTTAACCCTATTAGCGTTAATTCTTGCGATCGGCTTGGTGGTGGACGATGCGATCGTCGTACTTGAGAACGTAGAACGTCATGTGAAAGAGGGCAAATCGCCATTTGATGCAGCGATTATCGGTACGCGTGAAATTGCAATCCCCGTTATCTCAATGACCATCACTCTTGGTGCAGTATATTCACCGATGGCATTGATGGAAGGGGTAACAGGTTCACTTTTCAAAGAGTTCGCTTTAACCCTTGCGGGTGCGGTATTCATTTCAGGGATTGCAGCATTAACGCTTTCGCCAATGATGTCGAGCCGCGTGTTAAAAGAACACAACGAAGAACACGAAAGTCGTTTTGCGAAGTGCATCAATGGTATGTTGGATAAAATGACCTCATGCTACACCAATATGTTGCGTGGAGTTATGGCGGTGCGTTGGGCTATCGTGGTGTTTGCGGTAGTGATTTTTGGTACCTTACCAACCCTTTTAGGCTCACTTTCAAGCGAAGTGGCTCCAACCGAAGACCGAGGCTTTATCGTAGGTATCGGTAGTGGTCCATCAAATACCAACTTAGATTACACCCAAGCGGCAACAGAGAAGTTCAACAAAGAAGTTGCTGAAATTCCAGAAGTCTCTGCAATGATGACGATTTCAGGCTTTAATGGCTCGAACAGTGCACTCTCTATCATCTCATTAAAAGATTGGAGTGAGCGTACTCGTGAACGAGCAGAAATTTCAAAAGATGTAGCCGCGATTGCAAAAAATGTTGTTCCAATGGACATCAATGCTATCGCCTTCCCTGAAATTTCCACAGGTGAAAGTGGTTTACCATTCTCATTGGTGATTACTACAGCGGATAACTACACCAAGTTAGCCGATGTGGCGGGTGAATTCCTGAAAAAAGCACAATCATCGGGTCAATTCTTCTTTGCAAACTTAGACTTGAAATTTGATACGGTAACGATGAAATGGAAGTTCGACCGTGAAAAAATGGGGGCTTACGGCATTACGATGCAACAGGTAAGTAACACTCTTGGGGCTTATCTCTCTGGTGCGATTATTACCCGTGTCGATATTGATTCCCGTGCGTATCCGATCGTATCACAAGCGGTTCGAAAAGATCGTTTAAATCCAGAAGATTTAACGAAATATTACGTAACAGCTGCAAACGGTGAAGCTGTACCATTAAGCTCAATCGTAAGTTTAGAGTTGACTACAGAACCATCTTCATTACCACGTATGAGCCAGCTAAACTCAGCAACGATTGGCGGTGTTGTATCAGGCTCAATTGGTGACGCAGTAAACTGGGCGAAAGCGGAATTAGACCGCACGCTTCCACAAGGTTATCAATACGATTTTAAATCAGAAGCGCGTCAATATGTACAAGAAGGTAATGCAATGGTAATGACCTTTGGCTTAGCGGTAATTATTATCTACCTTGTACTTGCAATTCAGTTCGAATCTTGGCGTGATCCAATGGTAATCTTGGTATCTGTACCGTTAGCTGTGAGTGGTGCGTTATTAGTGCTTAACGGATTAGGTATCGCCAAAGTGGCAGGGGCAACCTTGAATATTTACTCTCAGGTGGGGTTGGTAACTTTAGTCGGCTTAATCACCAAACACGGTATCTTAATGTGTGAAGTCGCAAAAGAAGAGCAGTTAAACAATGGTTTATCTCGTTTTGAGGCAATTGTTCACGCAGCAACTATTCGTTTACGTCCGATTATGATGACAACGGCCGCGATGGTGGCAGGTTTAATTCCGTTATTGTTAGCTTCTGGTGCAGGTGCAATTGCACGCTTCAGTATTGGTATTGTGATCGTGGCAGGCTTGAGTATCGGCACGCTCTTTACCTTATTCGTATTGCCTGTGATCTATACTTTCTTAGGTCAAGAACACAAACCTTTACGCGAATTTGATGAAGACAAATATGCAACACAAGCGGTCGAAAAATTAGAACATTCTGCAAATTAAGCGTAATGAGTTGATTGAATAATGAAATGCACTTATCTAGGCATTAGCTTCGGTAGGTGCATTTTTTTATATATTTTATTGGGATAAAGAATAAATTTATCGAAATAGCTTAAATTATTCCATTTTTGAATAAAAAAATAAGCAAGGTGAATTGACATAGCATTCTAGACGTCTAAAATAACCGAAATATTTTAACAAGTGTGTGGATAGCTTTATGATTGAGCTGAAAAATATCAGCAAGCAGTTTGATGTAAAGGGTAAAAAAATTACCGCCCTTGACAATGTAAACCTTGAAGTTCCGCAAGGCACGATTTACGGTGTGATTGGGGCTTCTGGTGCAGGAAAGAGTACGTTGATTCGTTGCGTGAATTTATTAGAACGTCCAACGATTGGGCAAGTGATTGTAGGTGGGCAGGATTTAACCGCAATGTCGGATAAAGATCTGATTTTAGCTCGTCGTAACATTGCAATGATTTTCCAGCATTTTAATTTGCTCTCTTCACAAACCGTATTTGAAAACGTAGCGTTACCATTGCGTTTGAATAATACACCGAAAGATCAAGTAGAGAAAAAAGTAAATGAATTACTTGAGTTAGTCGGTTTAACTGAGCGTAAAGATGTTTACCCAAGCAATTTATCTGGCGGTCAAAAGCAACGTGTCGCTATTGCTCGTGCGTTAGCTTCTAATCCGAAAGTGTTGCTTTGCGATGAGGCAACCAGTGCATTAGATCCTGCAACCACGCAATCGATCCTGCAGCTTTTAAAAGACATAAACAAACGTTTAGGCTTAACTATCTTGTTGATTACCCACGAAATGGAAGTGGTCAAACGCATTTGTGATCGTGTGGCAGTAATTGATAAAGGTCAGCTGATTGAAACGGGTTCAGTAAGTGAGATTTTCTCTAATCCGAAAACCGCATTGGCTCAGAAATTTATTCAATCGACTTTCCATATTGAACTTCCGCCAGAGTATATGGAGCAACTTTCTGCCCAGCCAATCTCAGAGAAAAACAAACCGATTATTAAGTTTGAATTTACAGGGCGTTCCGTTGATGCACCATTGCTCTCGCACGCATCAAAACGTTTCGGCATTGATTTTAGCATTTTGATGTCGCAAATTGATTATGCAGGTGGCGTGAAATTTGGCTTTGTGATTGCAGAAGTTACAGGTGAAGAAGAGGCGATTTCAGAAGCAAGATTTTATTTAATTGATAATAATGTAAAAGTTGAGGTGCTAGGTTATGTGGAATGATTTTCTCAATGAACTTACTCCGCAGATGTGGCAACTCGTGGCTTCATCAACGGTAGAAACCATTTATATGGGCTTTGTTGCAACATTGCTCTCTGTTGTGATTGGCTTGCCGATTGGTTTTTTTGCTTTTTTAACAGGTAAAGGCGAGATTTTAGAGAACCAACGTGCACACCAGATTTTAGATATTATTATCAATATCGGTCGTTCTGTGCCGTTTATTATTTTGTTAATTGTGTTGTTGCCTTTCACCCGTTTAATTGTTGGCACAACATTAGGCACAACGGCAGCTATCGTGCCATTAAGTGTGTCTGCCATTCCATTTTTTGCACGTTTAACCGCCAATGCGTTACTCGAAATTCCAGCGGGTTTAACCGAAGCGGCAAAATCAATGGGGGCGACAAATTGGCAGGTAGTCACCCGCTTCTATTTGCCAGAATCTTTACCCATTTTAATCAATGGCATTACCTTGACTCTTGTAGCGTTAATTGGTTATTCAGCAATGGCTGGTGCTGTTGGTGGTGGTGGTTTAGGTAACTTGGCTATCAGCTACGGCGAACACCGTAATATGGTTTATGTGAAATGGATTGCAACGGTCATTATTGTCGCGATTGTAATGATTTCTCAAAAACTAGGTGATCATTTAGCGAAGAAATATGACCATCGCTAAGATCAATTTGTTATTTAACACAACATCTCTATGAGGTATTTTATGAACTTTAAAAAAGTATTAAGTGTTGCATTCGTTTCAGCATTAGCTTTAACTGCTTGTAACGAAGAGAAAAAAGCAGAAACTGCTCAAGCACCAGCAGCTCAACCTACCCAAAAAATCAAAGTAGGCGTAATGTCTGGCCCTGAACACACCGTGGCAGAAAAAGCGGCTCAAATCGCAAAAGAAAAATATGGTCTAGATGTTGAGTTCGTTTTATTTAACGAATACGCATTACCAAACACAGCGGTAAGTAAAGGCGATTTAGATGCCAACGCTTTCCAACACAAACCGTATTTAGACAAAGATGCTGCGTCTAAAGGCTTAGATAACCTTGTCATCGTAGGTAACACATTCGTGTATCCATTGGCAGGTTACTCTAAAAAAATTAAATCAGTGAGTGAGTTACAAGATGGTGCAGTAGTAGTTGTGCCAAACGACCCAAGTAACCTTGCACGTGCGTTAATCTTGTTAGAAAAACAAGGCTTAATTAAATTAAAAGACAATACTAACTTATTCTCAACAGCAATTGATATTGTTGAAAATCCGAAAAACTTAAAAATCCAAGAAGTAGATACTTCAGTGGCAGCAAAAGCGTTGGATGATGTAGATTTAGCTGTAGTGAATAACACTTACGCAGGTCAAGTAGGTTTAAGTGCAAATGATGGCGTGTTTGTTGAAGATAAAAATTCTCCTTACGTAAACATCATCGTTGCACGTAAAGATAACAAAGACAGCGACAATGTGAAAAACTTTGTGAAAGCATACCAAACTGAAGAAGTGTTCCAAGAAGCACAAAAACACTTCAAAGATGGTGTAGTAAAAGGCTGGTAATTTACCGATTAATATCACTCAAGCGGTTGAATTTTGTTTATGTTTTGCAAAATTTAACCGCTAATTTTTTCCCTCAAATAAGGATTTAACATGAAATTAACAAAATTATTAGGTGTAGTACTGGTTTCTGCATTAGCATTAACTGCTTGTAAAGAAGAAAAAACAGCGGCACAAGAGCCATTAAAAGTCGGCGTGATGACAGGTCCTGAAGCACAAATGACTGAAGTAGCCGTGAAAGTGGCTAAAGAAAAATATGGCTTAGATGTACAGTTAGTGCAATTTACGGAATATACTCAACCAAATGCTGCATTAGATAAAAAAGATTTAGATGCTAACGCATTCCAAACAGTGCCTTATTTAGAGCAAGAAAGTAAAGACCGTGGCTATAAAATGGCTGTAATCGGCAATACTCTATTATGGCCAATTGCTGCTTATTCTAGAAAAATCAAAAACTTAGGTGAGCTAAAAGACGGTGCAATTGTAGCAATTCCAAATAACCCGAGTAATACAGGTCGTGCGTTATTATTACTTCAAGCTCATGGTTTAATTAAATTAAAAGATCCGAAAAATTTATTCTCCACTGAGAATGACATTATCGAAAATCCGAAAAACATTCAGATTAAACAAGTAGATACGGTGTTATTAACCCGTTCATTAGATGATGTAGATTTAGCGGTTATCAACAACACTTATGCAGGTCAAGCAGGTTTAAGCCCAGAAAAAGATGGCATTATTGTGGAATCAAAAGATTCTCCATATGTAAACTTAGTGGTTAGTCGTGAAGACAATAAAGACGACCCACGTTTGCAAACCTTCGTAAAAGCCTTCCAAACCGAAGAGGTATTCCAAGAAGCGTTAAAATTATTTAACGGCGGTGTAGTGAAAGGTTGGTAATTATTGGCGTTTTAGTGATGATGGATTTAAAAACCATTTAAATAAAAAGAGTTGCTAATATTTGAAAAATAAACATTAGCAACTCTTTTGTCTTACTAAATTAAGTTCTAATTTTCTTCTTTAATATGTCCAATCTCCAAATGCACCACATCAACTAAATCAGATGGGCTTACTTGGAACGCTTGACCAAACCCTTTAACGAATAAGCCTTGGCTTGGTGTGAAGCCGAAGAGTTTAAAGTCAGCATTTTGCGCTAATTCATCAATTAAATCACCGTGGTGAGCTTTAAGTTCTGCTAAACAAGCTTGACCCTCTTCTGAAAGTTTATCAATCACTTGCGAAGTTGCATCAAAACTTAACCGCTTACGGGCAAAAATTTGACGGCTTAAGTTCTCATCTTCAATCAACATCAACGATACTTTCGGTACTTTTTGTAGATTGCGGGCGTGGCGGGCAATTTCTGAAATTAACACCACATATTTGCCATTATGAATCACAAACGGTGCATAACTGACGTTTGGGTTGCCTTCTTCATCTAAAGTGGCAAGCATAATTGTACGGCATTGTTCCTTCAATTCTTGAATTTGTGGTCCTAAGCGGTTCTGTAGTACTTCTTGACGAGCTGTCATTGTTTTCTCCTTAATAAAAATCCCTATCGAAAGGCATTGAATTTTTCCACTTGTTCAGGGAAAAGTTGGCGTTGCTCATCACGCCCTAAATATACTTTAAAAATGGTCTCACCGTTGTGAGCAATAAAGGCGATGTTGTAGCTCTCTTTACCACGGAAAGGTAAGCTAACAAAAGCAATTTGAGCAATGCCATCTAATTTCAAATGCCCGTGCAACGCACCTTGATCGCCTTTCATATTCAGATTGTAGTAGCCACGTCCTACAATACCTTCGGGGAAACGATCTTTAATTTCAAAGATCGAACCGCATTTTTCAATAATAGTGGTAAACGTGCCCCATTGGGCGATTTGGGCAAAAATCTCTTCGGCACGATTTGCCTCAAACACACGTACAAATTGTTCTGGCAGTGCCACCAAAATTTCACCTTCAGGCAGCCCGAAATGAGCCGCCATATCAAGAGTGATAGCCTGTGGATTTTCCGCAATATAAGCGGTGATCTTTTCTGTAAGATTTGTCATTTTTTAATAAAATCCTACCGCTTATTGAGCTGCTTCTTGTTTAATTGCACCAAATACACCGCGTGATTTATCGGCATCATTGGTAAATACCCCAGAAAGTTCCTTAGCATTTTCACCGAAGAAACCACCTTGAGTTTTAACGCCATTTACTTCACCAGCGAAACTGTTGCCTGTGATTTTGCCACCGAAGTTCATTTCAGGTACTGCATTTCTGTTTTGATCGATCTTAATTGCCACAGTTTTTGTATCAAAATCAGCAGTTGCTTTCATTCCTGAACGTTCGTTATTGAAACTATCTTTTAGGTAAACTGCACCACCCACATATTCTACTTTACCTGACATTGGAATTTGTTTTACATCAGTCGGATTACCTTGAACATAAAGATATTGTTTACCAGTATAATCATCTACATGAACACCAAAAGCGGTTGATTTGAGATTGCTATTACTTTGGATTGTTTGTCTATTTTTTCTCAAGTTATAAGGATCTTCATATTCTTCATAAGTCCAAGGATCAATTTCGCCTGCAGTTTTAATAATGCTTGGAATCGTAATGATCTTATTGCCATTTACTACAGCAAGCTCCGAAATGTCGTGAGAAAGAGGACGCCCAATAGTGCTATTTTCTATTACAGCCCCAGAAATAAGATCTGTCATAACCCCTGTTCTTCCACCAAAAATTTGATCACTAACAGGAATTCGTGCTTTTTCATCTGCACTTCCATTTTCTAATTCTTTCAAACGTTTTTCTGTTTCTTCACGTGCTTTTTGCTCTTCAGCTGTTTTTTTATTTAGCTCAACCAATTTTTTAGTTAAGGTTGTTTCTGATTGGCGGATTTGTTCAGAGTTATCTGCTCCACCAGAACTTGAAGAACAAGCGGTTAGAAAAGTAGCACAAGATACAGTAAGTAAAGTAAATTTAAATTTATTCATAATAGTGACCTATTTTATGTGATTAGAGTAGAAGAAAACTTTAAATAGATTAAACTAAACAAAAATGATTTTCAATAGTCTTGTAAAACTTATTAAATTTTCGTAAACTGAATTTATATCTTTTTTACATTTTAGGTGAAAATATGGCTCGTCAATTTGCCCTTTCATTAGGTGCAATCTGTGTTGCGGTGGCATTAAATAGTTATGCTGAAGAGGCGACATTAGGCACTGTCCACGTGGATGGAACTCAAACTCAAGCAACACAAATCAAAAAAACGCGTAAAGCAATTCAAGAAGAATTAATCGCAAATAACCACGATTTAGTACGTTATACAACCGATGTGGGGATTAGCGATAACGGGCGTCGTACAAAAGGTTTCTCAATGCGAGGTGTTGAGGGCAACCGTGTTGGGATTAGTGTCGATGGCGTAAATCTGCCTGATTCTGAAGAAAATTCACTTTATGCTCGTTACGGAAACTTCAACAGCTCACGTTTAGCTATCGATCCCGAATTAGTGCAAGGCATTGATATTATGCGAGGCTCGGATTCGTTTAATTCGGGCAGTGGTTCATTAGGTGGTTCAGTTAACTATCGTACACTGGGGGCGGATGATATTGTTTTCCCTGAAAACAACTGGGGTGTATTGCTGAAAAATAGTTATGCAAGCAAAAACCGTGAATGGACACATACGGCAGGGGTAGGCTATAAAGATGAAAAATTTGATATGGCATTGCTCTATTCTTATCGTGATGGTCACGAGATGAAAAGCAATGGCACTGGTGAGGCTATTCGGGGGCGTGAACGTGGTGTGCCTGATCCTGCCACACACAAAAACCGTAGTTATTTAGCAAAATTTGGCTATTTTATTACGCCATCGCATAAAGTAAGCCTCTCGTTTAATGCTCAACGTGATAACAATTGGGTGGATGAAGAGTCTTACAGCTTGACACAAAGTTCATGGCGTGAAGTCAGAGATTTTGGGAAGCGTTATAACAGTAACCTTGCTTACGAATATTTTCCAGAAAATAACCGCTTGTTAAGCTACATTAAAGCAGATATCGATTTGCAACAAACTGACATTGGTTCTGAAAATACGAAAGGGGATCAGCAATATGATTTTTCTGTACCTTATTGGCCAAAACCGTTGAAACCTGAAAGAAACGCAAATGAAATTCAAACCACGAATATGAAAAACAAGTTCAAACGGGCTTCGTTACGTGCTGATTCTATGCCTTGGGAAATTTTATGGGGCACACACCAATTCACAGTAAGAACCTCAGTTTCACAAAAAGATTTTGAAAATGAAAATAACAAAACTTTTTATACTGGAGAACGAACTGAAGAAAGTATCCAGCACCCAGTAAGAACACGCTCTTTTATGGCACAACTACAAGATAATGTCACTTGGAATGATATTTTATCTAGCCAGTTAGGTGTACGTTATGACTGGGAGCAACTTGTACCCCAAGATTTAAAAGCAACGTGCCGAGCTTGCTCTGCGAAACCCGCTTCTAACACATTCCAAAGTGTAAGCGGCTCATTAGGACTTGACGCACAACTCAATGAAACTTGGAAAGTGGGCTACAATATTTCAACAGGTTATCGAGTACCAACTGCTTCAGAAATGTATTTTTCCTTTAATCACCCAGCAGGAAATTGGTTCCCAAATCCAAAATTAAAAGCGGAACAAGCACTCAATAATTCGATTCATATTCAGGCAGAGCATCGTTTGGGTTCATATAATTTAAACCTGTACCATAGCCGTTATAAAGATTTCTTAACTGAACAAGAATCTGTGTTTGAAAAGATTAACCCTTACTATTTCGAAGATTCCAGAAGTGGGGCTGCATTTTATACAACGCTTGCTCAACAAGCCATCAATATTGATCGGGCAACTGTATCAGGTGTGGAATTAACGACTAAAACGAATCTAGATCAAGTTGTATCTTTTATTCCTGAAGGCTGGAAATTCTTAGCGAATTTAGGTTATTCGAAAGGTCGCTTAAAAGGGACAGAAAGTAGTATGCTTTCAATTCAACCACTTAAAATAATTTTAGGTTTTGGTTATGAAGATCCTGAAGACCGTTGGGGATTAAATGCAAGAGCAACCTATTTAGGTGCGAAAAAGGCTAAAGATGCACAAATTATCGATTATTCTTCATTAAGAAAAGAAGTGAAAACGTATCCATATCTCAATGGTTCAGCAACGTTATTTGACGTATATGGTTTCTATAAAGTGAACAAACACGTTATTTTACGTGCAGGTATTTACAATATTCTAAACCGTAAATACCACACTTGGGACGTATTACGTGGCATCAACCAATTCAGCACAACCGATGCCGTTGACCCACAACGCAAAGGCTTAGAACGTTTCTATGCCCCAGGTCGCAATTTTGCAGGAGCGGTTGAAATTCGTTTCTAGTTTGTAAATCATCAGAAGTAAAAAATCCCACGTTTTGCGTGGGATTTTTTTCGTTCTAGTCTAAAATTTCAATTACAGAGTGTTCGTTTAGACCTCTCACTTGAGTGCCTTTTCTTGCTCGTTCTCCGCGGTATTTCTCAATATCGGCAGGTTTTAGGGTGATTTTGCGTTTGCCTGAAACAAACACAAGCGATTGATTTGGTTTAAGTAATAATAAATGAGCCAAATATTCTTCGCCAGCTTTTGCTGCTTGGGCTGAAATATTGATAATTTTGTTTCCTTTGCCTTTGGAAAGAGTCGGTAGTTCACTTAATGGGAATACCAACATTCTACCTACATTACTGATCGCTACAAGAGAGCATTTTTCTTCCAGCGAGACAAGTTGTGGCGGTAGTGCTTTTGCATTTTCTGTTAAAGAAATGACCGCTTTACCCGCCTTGTTACGAGAGATTAAATCTTCAAAAGTACAAATGAAACCATAGCCCGAGTTGGATGCCATCAAAACATTTTCGGTAGGTTGTCCCATTAAGACTTGCTGAATTTCTGCACCTTCTGGCAAGGTAATCTTACTTGTAAGTGGCTCGCCTTGTGAGCGAGCAGAAGGCAGTGAGGTTGGATCAATCGTATAAGCTCGTCCCGTGCTATCTAAGAACACTACAGGCTGATTGCTGCGACCGTGAGCGTGAGCCAGATATTGGTCGCCTGCACGGTATGCTAAGCTTTTTACATCAATGTCGTGCCCTTTTGCACAACGTACCCAGCCTTTTTCCGATAAAATGACGGTAACATCTTCGGTTGGTGTGAGATCAGCTTCTGAAATGGCTTTGGCTTCCGCACGCTCTACAAAAATTGAATTGCGTGGCGAAGCGAATGTTTTTGCCTCAGTTTGAATTTCTTTTTTAATAAGTGTATTTAAGCGACATTCTGAACCTAATAAAACTTGTAATTCATCTCGCTCTTTTTCTAGTGCATTTTGTTCTGCTTTAAGCGTGGTTTCTTCCAGTTTAGCTAAGTTACGTAAGCGTAGGTTTAAAATCGCATCGGCTTGAATTTCGCTTAATCCAAAACGAGCCATTAACACGGCTTTAGGCTCATCTTCATTGCGGATAATTTCAATCACTTCGTTAATACTTAAAAACGCAGTGATTAACCCTTCAATGATATGCAAGCGGTCTAAAATTTTATCTAATCGGTAATTTAGACGACGGATTACCGTTGCACGGCGGAAACTCAGCCATTCGGTCAGAATAGTGTGCAGATTTTTCACTGCAGGTTTTCCATCTAAACCAATCATATTCATATTGATACGGAAGCTTTTTTCTAGTTCTGTTGTTGCAAATAGATGATCCATCAATGCATTAAAATCAATGCGATTTGAGCGAGGGATAATCACGATACGAATCGGGTTCTCGTGATTTGATTCATCGCGAACATCATCCACCATTGGCAGTTTTTTGTTCTTCATTTGAGCAGCAATTTGCTCAATGATTTTTGATGGCGAGGTTTGATATGGCAGTGCGTTAATTACAATTTTGCCATCTTCTTTTTGCCAAACTGCACGGGCTTTGATGGAGCCACGTCCTTGTTCGTAGATTTTTGCCATCTCCGATTTTGGTGTGATAATTTCCGCTTGGGTTGGGTAGTCAGGGCCTTGCACTACATTTAAAATATCTGTTAATGTTGCATTTGGATTATCCAACAACATCATACAGGCATCTGCTAATTCATTAATATTGTGAGGAGGAATGTCGGTTGCCATCCCAACAGCAATCCCTGTTGAGCCATTTAATAAAATATGTGGCAAGCGAGAAGGGAAGGTAACAGGCTCGATTTTTGAACCGTCAAAATTCGGTTTGAAATCTACCGTGCCTTGATCAATTTCAGAAAGTAAAACGGACGAAAATTTTGTTAAGCGTGCTTCAGTATAACGATACGCTGCGGCATCGTCTTCTAAGCTACCCCAGTTTCCTTGACCATCAATTAGCGGGTAGCGGAAGGTAAAATCTTGTGCCATTCCTACCATTGCACCATAACAAGCAGAGTCACCGTGTGGGTGGAATTTACCTAATACATCACCCACTGTGCGAGCTGCTTTGGCATATTTTGCATTGGCATTTAAGCCCAGCTCAGACATAGCATAGATAATGCGACGTTGTACAGGTTTTAAGCCATCGCCAATAAACGGCAATGCTCTGTCCATAATCACATACATTGAATAATTGAGGTAAGCGTCTTCGGTAAAATGCTTAATTGGCATTTGTTCAATGCCTTCGTAATTGATAATGGTATTGCTCATAACTTTTAGGTTGATTACAAAAAACGTTTTATTTTCTATGATCTGTGGATATTTGTCCACACCTGAAATCAAAACGATCGTTTTTCATTCATTGTTGCAAAATGATGAGATTTAGAGGAATTTTGTAAAAGGCAAAAATAGTAGGCGATTTTGTATGAAAAAAACTGTATAATAGTAACGTTTTATTTCTGATTTGTAGAGGCGGCTATCAAAAGCGATTTGTTTAGCGTTTATTTAAAAATGAACGAAATCGTTTTTGCTAGTCGCAATTTGTAAGAAATAAAACTAAATTTTAATTAAAATTCAAGGATTTAGTTATGACTCCAATTGTTAGACAATTTAAATATGGTCAGCATACAGTGACCTTAGAAACAGGTGCAATTGCACGCCAAGCTACTGCAGCAGTAATGGCTAGTATGGATGATACAACCGTTTTTGTGACTGTTGTGGCAAAAAAAGAGGTTAAAGAAGGTCAAGATTTCTTCCCTTTAACGGTTGATTACCAAGAGCGTACTTACGCAGCAGGTCGTATCCCAGGCGGTTTCTTCAAACGTGAAGGTCGCCCATCTGAAGGTGAAACATTAGTAGCTCGTTTAATCGACCGTCCTGTTCGTCCTCTTTTCCCAGAAGGTTTTTTCAACGAAATTCAAGTAATTGCAACAGTGGTTTCTGTTAACCCTCAAATTAGCCCAGACTTAGTGGCGATGATCGGTGCTTCGGCAGCACTTTCACTTTCTGGTGTACCGTTCAATGGCCCTATCGGTGCAGCACGTGTTGGTTTCATCAATGATCAATTCGTATTAAACCCAACCACTTCAGAACAAAAACAAAGCCGTTTGGATTTAGTGGTTGCAGGTACAGATAAAGCGGTATTAATGGTGGAATCTGAAGCCGATATTTTAACCGAAGAACAAATGCTTTCAGCGGTGGTATTCGGTCATCAACAACAACAAGTTGTTATCGAAAACATCAAAGAATTCGTGAAAGAAGCAGGCAAGCCTCGTTGGGATTGGATTGCTCCAGAGCCAAACACAGATTTAATCCATAAAGTAAAAACGTTAGCAGAATCACGCATTGGTGATGCTTACCGTATTACTGAAAAGCAAGCACGTTACGAACAAATCGACACTATCAAAGCAGAAGTAATTGCTACTTTAACCACAGAAGATGAAACCGTTTCTGAAGGTGCAATTATTGATATTATTACTGCATTGGAAAGCCAAATCGTACGTAGCCGTATCATTGCAGGCGAACCTCGTATTGATGGTCGTACCGTTGATACCGTGCGTGCATTAGATATCTGCACAGGCGTATTACCACGCACTCACGGTTCAGCAATCTTTACTCGTGGCGAAACTCAAGCATTAGCAGTGGCGACTTTGGGTACAGAACGTGATGCACAAATCATTGATGAATTAACGGGCGAGAAATCAGACCGCTTCTTATTCCACTACAACTTCCCTCCATACTCAGTGGGTGAAACAGGTCGCATTGGTTCTCCAAAACGTCGTGAAATCGGTCACGGTCGTTTAGCTAAGCGTGGTGTGTTAGCGGTAATGCCAAGTGCAGAAGAATTCCCATATGTTGTGCGTGTGGTATCTGAAATCACTGAGTCAAACGGTTCTTCTTCAATGGCTTCTGTGTGTGGTGCTTCTCTTGCGTTAATGGATGCGGGTGTGCCAATTAAAGCAGCAGTTGCAGGCATCGCAATGGGCTTGGTAAAAGAAGAAGAGAAATTTGTAGTGCTTTCAGATATTTTAGGTGATGAGGATCATTTAGGCGATATGGACTTTAAAGTGGCGGGTACACGTGAAGGTGTGACTGCACTTCAAATGGACATCAAAATTGAAGGTATTACCCCTGAAATTATGCAAATTGCTTTGAACCAAGCGAAAGGTGCACGTATGCATATCTTAAACGTGATGGAACAGGCAATTCCAGCTCCGCGTGCGGATATTTCAGACTACGCACCGCGTATTCACACGATGAAAATTGATCCGAAGAAAATCAAAGATGTGATTGGTAAAGGTGGTGCAACTATTCGTGCATTAACTGAAGAAACTGGCACATCAATCGACATTGACGACGATGGTACAGTAAAAATTGCAGCAACGGACAACAATGCAGCGAAAACTGTTATGGCTCGTATCGAAGAAATCGTGGCAGAAGTGGAAGTGAATGCAATTTATAAGGGTAAAGTGACTCGAGTGGTTGATTTCGGTGCATTTGTTTCGATTCTAGGCGGCAAAGAAGGTCTGGTTCACATTTCACAGATCACAGATGAACGTGTTGAACGTGTTGCAGATTACCTTTCAGTAGGACAAGAAGTGATGGTGAAAGTGGTTGAAATTGACCGACAAAACCGCATTCGTTTAACAATGAAAGATGTAAACAACGTGGAAGCAGAAGTTGCAACGCCAGTTGAAGAACAAGCTGAATAACCCGCTTATCGATCAACCTCTTGGCAACAAGGGGTTGGTCATTTTTAGCTATTTTCTAGGGCCGATTTTCTAGGGTAGTGACTTTAAGGCTGTTTATTACTTATGTTACAACAGACTAAAATTTTTCGTTTTTTTTCACTCAGTTTATTTATTATTTTATTTCTGGCAGGTTGTGCTAACCGTTCATCAGAAATGATTTCAACAGATAAATTGGCGTTAGCTGAGTTAAATCCGCAACTTCGTTTTGATCAAGAAGTGATGATCGTACGTTTAACCCAAGTGTTGCAAGAAGCAAAATTAACGGATGATGACCGTGCAGATCTCTATTTTGAACGGGGTGTGATTTACGATAGCTTGGGATTGTGGTCGCTTGCACGTTATGATTTCAACCAAGCCATTTCGCTTAATCAGAAAATGACAGCCGCCTATAACTATATGGGTTTATATCTGTTGTTAGAAGATGATTACGATAGCTCGGTTGATGCCTTTAATGCGGTGTTAGATTTAGATCCTGATTATGCTTATACCTACCTTAACCGAGGTTTAGCATTTTATTACAGCGGTCGATATTCAGAAGCTCAGCGTGACTTATTGCATTTTTATAATGAAAATCCAGCTGACCCATACCGTGTTTTATGGCTTTATTTCAATGAGTTGGAGTTAACTCCACAAGAAGCAAAAAATAATTTAATTGCTCGTGCTAAAAAAATCTCTGATGAATTTTGGGGCAAAAATGTGGTGGATTATTTCTTAGGTAATATCTCATTGAAACAACTTCGGAAAAAAATGGAAGCGCAAGCTCAGTCAAATATGGCTGCTTATGCGGAAATGCTTACCGAAACTTACTTTTATTTAGCAAAACAAAAACTCAAATTGAATCAAAAAGATGAGGCAATCAGTCTCTTCCGTCTTGCTTTAGCAAATCAAGTGTTTAACTTTGTTGAGTATCGTTTTGCCTTGTTTGAACTCTCACAGCTTCGTAATAACGAAAGCATCAATAATGTTCAAACACCCACCGTTGTTGGGGATAATTAGGGACGCAAGCGGTCGAATTTACAAAAAATTATGCAAATTTAACCGCTATACTCAAATGACAAGTTATAAAAAGCATTGGTTTGCTTTCTATTTATTTTTCTTGCCTAAAGCTCAACAATATTATTTTGACTCGTTTCTTCAAATTGATTGAAGGAACTTCCTTTTTATTTGGAATTTTATGACTGAAACAACAATGACTTTTGCCGATTTAGGCTTACCACAATCTATCCTTGATGCTGTAAACGATATGGGTTTTGTGACCCCATCGCCGATCCAACAAGAGTGTATTCCACATTTATTAAATGGTCGCGATGTACTAGGTATGGCACAAACAGGCAGTGGTAAAACGGCAGCGTTCTCTCTTCCTCTTCTTGCACAAATTGATCCTGAAGCTCGCCATCCACAAATGTTAGTGATGGCACCAACTCGCGAACTTGCGATTCAAGTCGCAGACGCGTGTGAGCAATTTACTAAAAATATGCAAGGTGTTCGTGTTGTGACCGTTTATGGCGGACAACGTTACGACATTCAACTTCGTGCGTTAAAACAAGGCTCACAAGTAGTGGTGGGCACACCAGGTCGTATTCTTGACCATATCAATCGCGGTACATTAAACCTTTCACAACTTAAATTCATCGTATTAGATGAAGCTGACGAAATGTTGCGTATGGGCTTTATTGATGATGTTGAAACGGTGATGGCAGAATTACCAGAGCAGCACCAAACGGCATTATTCTCTGCGACAATGCCTGAGCCAATTCGCCGCATTACCAAACGCTTTATGAACGATCCGCAAGAAGTGAAAATCAAAGCGACTCAGCGTTCAGCACCAGACATTACTCAAAGCTACTGGTTAGTAAATGGCTTCCGTAAAAATGATGCGTTATTACGCTTCTTAGAAGTGGAAGAATTTGATGCGGCGATCATCTTTACTCGTACCAAAACAGGTACGATTGATATTACCGAACTTTGCGAACGCAACGGCTATCGCACTGCAGCGTTAAACGGTGATATGACCCAACAAGCCCGTGAGCAGACTTTAGATAAACTAAAATCAGGTCGTTTAGATATTTTAGTGGCAACAGACGTAGCTGCACGTGGTATCGACATTGAACGCATCAGCCTTGTGGTAAACTACGATATTCCGCTTGATGCAGAATCTTACGTACACCGTATTGGTCGTACAGGTCGTGCAGGGCGCTCTGGTCGTGCATTATTATTCGTTGAACCGCGTGAGCGCCGTTTATTACGCAACATTGAGCATCTTATCAAGAAACCAATAGATGAAGTGGCGATTCCAAACCACGAAATTCTAATGGCAAAGCGCCGTGAGAAATTCAAAGCACGTATTGAAGCACAATTAGAGCACCATGATTTAGAAAAATATCGTGCATTATTAGAAGATTTATTTACTGGAGATCAAGATCACGAAGAACTTGCTGCTGCAATGATGATGTTACTTCAAGAAAAACAAAAACTGATTCTTCCTCCGGATCCAGTGGTTAAACCAAGCCGCGAACGTGGTCGCCGTGACCGCAATGAACGTGGTGATCGCCGTGATGATCGCCGCAGCGGACGCGAACAACGCGAAGGCACAGGCGTAGCGATGGATTTATATCGTATCGAATTAGGTCGTGAAGATGGCGTAGAAGTGCGTCATATCGTGGGGGCAATTGCCAACGAAGGGGATATTAGTAGCCGTTTCATTGGCCACATTAAATTGCACGATACTTATTCAACCATCGAGCTTCCGCAAGGTATGCCAAACCACTTGGTGCAACACTTTGCCCAAAAAGCACGCGTGTTGAACAAGCAAATGCAGATGTCGCTGTTAGGTCCTGTTGATGGTGCAAACAGCCAACCGTTTGAAGGACGAGGCCGTGGTGAACGTAATGATCGACGTCGTGATCGTGGTTTTAACGACCGCAAAAAAGGCGGTTTTAAAGAGAAACGTTTTAACGATCGTGGTCGTCGTTAATTTATAGCCTTAGTCTATACACATTGAAACAGCCCCATTGGGGCTGTTTTTGTAACCAGATGACACAGATTTTTAACTATGTTCATTCAATCCACTCAAAATAGCTGTACGCTAGATTATTCCGAACAAGACAAATTTTGGTTAGAATATGCCTTGGACCTTGCTGATAAAGCCGAAGCCATAGGCGAAATTCCCGTTGGAGCGGTGTTAGTTGATAAAGAGGGTAATAAAATTGGCGAAGGCTGGAATCAATCTATTTTACAAAACGACCCGACTGCTCATGCCGAAATTTTAGCCATTCGCCAAGCAGGGGAGCATTGCCAAAATTATCGTCTGTTAGATTGCACCCTTTATGTTACACTTGAGCCGTGTACGATGTGTGCAGGTGCGATTCTGCATAGCCGTATTGGGCGATTAGTGTTTGGGGCAAATGACTATAAAACAGGTGCTATTGGCTCCCGTTTTCATCTGTTTGAAGATTTCAAAATGAACCACTTGCTTGAAATTCGAGGCGGATTACTTCGAGAAAAATGTAGCCAGAAAATGAGTGCATTTTTCAAAAAAAGACGGTTAGAGCAGAAGCAAGCAAAAGAAGAGAAGAAGGAAGAATAATATGGCAACTTATATCGTAGGCGACTTACATGGCTGTTTCAAAGAGTTTCAAATGCTGTTAGAAAAAGCCCAGTTTGATGAAAAACAAGATGAAATTTGGCTTACGGGCGATTTAGTTGCTCGTGGTGATGATTCGTTAGCTTGTTTACGTTTCGTAAAAAATTTAGGCGAAAAAGCACAAACTGTGCTAGGTAACCACGATTTGCATCTTCTTTCTACCTTGTTAGGCATAAAACGGGTTAAGCCTTTGGATAAAGTTGAACCGATTTTTAAGGCACCGGATCGTGATGAATTGCAAAACTGGCTCAGAAATCAACCGCTTATGGTGCAACACCCAAAGTATGGCTTTCTACTTGTGCATGCAGGCATTAGCCCAGAATGGGACTTATCTACGGCAACTCAGTGTGCAAGAGAAGCGGAAGCTTTGTTAAAGAGCGAAAATTATGCTAATTACATCGCTCAAATGTACGAGAATCATCCTGACCATTGGGATAGTAATTTGCAGGGAATAGATCGCTGGCGTTATATCGTTAATGCATTTACTCGAATGCGTTTCTGCTACTTAGATAAGCGGTTAGATTTTGCTTGTAAATTACCCATTAAAGACGCACCAATAGAATTAAAGGCGTGGTTTGAATTAGATAACCCTCTCTTTAATGAACAAGAAATCATTTTTGGACACTGGGCAAGCCTAATGGGAGAATGTGCTCATCCAAATATTTATGCGTTAGATACGGGGTGTGCATGGGGCAATCATCTCACGATGGTGAGGTGGGGAGATAAGCAGGTTTTTACGCAAGTACGGTTAGGTTCTTAGCATTAGAGTATTTCACTGCATAGTAATACAAGCAGTTGCTGAGTTTGTTAAAGCTCAGTATCGTTTTCACAGATAAGTAATCACAAAAGATGATATGAAATGACTTTATTTGTGTTTAAATCCATTGGTAATAAAATACCAGCATAACGATAAAAAGGTCATTATTTATAATGATGTTCAGGTATCGATTTTTAGGTAGTTTTGAGTAACAATTTTATCTACTATGTCAATTTAATTGCTTATCTAAGCAAAAAGAAAACCTCGCAAATCATTTAGACTGCGAGGTTTTTTGTAGTATTAAGCAAACGGTTATTCTACGCCAACCATTACAGATGTTGCTTTAATGATAGCATAAGCTGCTTTACCTACTTCTAAGTCGAGTTCCTTTACCGCAGAGATAGAAATAGTTGAAGAAATCACATTACCACCACCAATATCAATATATACGATGGCATTTACAGAACCTGTTTCAATTGAAACAACTTTACCTTTTAATTGGTTCCTTGCACTAATTTTCATTAAATATCCTTATTGTTAATGTGTTGTTTATTGATTAAAATGGTTGTTTATATATATCTATAAAATGTAAATAAAAAACATCTTTCAAATCAATTATTTATTAAAAATATTTAAATTTAAAAAATAAATTTGTAAATATAAACAGCAATTTTCATAGTTTTTTACACTCTATTTTGACACTTTTATTTGTTGATATTTTATACTTAAATTTGCAAAAATGTGAGGAATTTTATACACTCTTTCAAACTGAATAACAGCTTCTATTGACCTTATGAGATACCATCAAACCTTCATTTTAAGCTTCATTTCTTCAGCGCTAGCAACCACCGCTTTCGCTAATACGCTTGATACTCAATTAAGCGGCATAGATGCTGCTCAACAACAGCGCCAGCAACAGCACCAACAGGCACAAGCCGAACAATTACAAAATCAGCCCGATATTCGTCTCGATACATCTTCCTCTGAATTACGTTTACTCTCTCATACTGAATCACCCTGCTATCCTATCCATCAAATCACACTAACTGATTACGGTTCTTCTACCCCACAAAGTCAATTCCAGTGGGCTTTTGATAACGCAGCTCAAACATTAAAGTTTACTCTACCGCACTGTTTTGGTGGCGAGGGGTTAGGTGTTTTGATGAAGCAAATTCAAAATGAAATCATCAGTCGTGGTTATGTGACTACTCGTGTGGTGACTGAAGAACAAGATTTGAGAGGTGGAAAATTAGTTTTAACTGTTATTCCGGGTAAAGTGCGTAATACGATTGTAGCGGATAGTGGCAATGTACCTCGTTTTACGCGCTTACATGCTCTTACGGCTTTAACCTTTGATTCGGGTGACTTACTCAACATCCGAGATATTGAGCAATCCCTTGAAAATTTAAAACGTGTGCCAACCGTCGAGGCAAATATTGAAATTTTGCCGAGCGAAAGTGATAAAGAGGAAGTGGGCGACAGTGATTTAAAAATCAGTTATAACCAAGCTTTTCCGTTTCGTCTAAACTTAGGACTTGATGATGCGGGCTCTACCTCAACAGGAAAATGGCAAGCCAGCGGCACGCTTTCTATCGATAATATTTTCTCCGCAAACGATCTTTTCTATACCTCTTTCACACACTCACTTAAACAAAAAGGCGATGACCCTGGTCGCCGAGCCAGTAAAAATTTCACGCTCTATTATTCCGTGCCGTTCGGTTACTGGAATTTAGCCTTTTCCCATAATCAAAGCCGATATCATCAAGAAGTCTTTGGGGCATTTGATAATAGTTATATCTACGCCGGTGAAAGTGATACGGACAAACTCACGCTTTCTTATCTACTCTATCGAGATGCGAAACGTAAAACGACTGTTTCAGGCTCTCTCTGGTCTCGCCAATCACAAAACTATATTGACGGTGCGGAAATTGAGGTGCAAAAACGCCGAATGGCAGGTTGGGAAGCCGGATTTAATCATAAAGAATATTTCCCTACAGCCACACTGGAACTTTCGGCAAATTTCAAGCGGGGAACCGCCGCGCGTGGTGCGTTATCTGCCCCCGAAGAGCTATTTGGAGAAGGCACTTCCCGCTCCAAAATCATCACGGCAAGTGTGAGTTTAACGAAGCCTTTTCAATGGGGAAGTCAATCTTGGCAATGGCAAAGTAGTGTGAATGCTCAATGGAATAAAACGCCACTGATTGCCCAAGACCGTTTTTCGATTGGTGGGCGTTATACCGTGCGAGGTTTTGACGGCGAGCTTTCCCTTTCAGGTGAACGAGGCTGGAACTGGCGAAACGAGCTAAGTTGGCAATTTAGCCCAAACCACGCTTTTTATTGGGCAGTGGACGGTGGCCGAGTATCCGGATGGTCTACGGAAAATCAACTGGGGCATCATCTAATGGGAACGGCAATCGGGTTACGAGGTGGTGTAAAAGGGTTTAGCTACGATGTATTTATGGGTAGACCGATGCGTAAACCAGAAGGATTTAGAACTTCAGATGGTGTCGCCGGTTTCAATATTGGCTACAGTTTTTAATTCATTTTTCGGGTAAGCCAATTTTGGCAAAATTTAAGGGTTAAAATATGAACAAACAATGTTTCCGCGTTATTTTCAGTAAAACTTTACAACGTTTAGTCGTTGTCTCTGAATTAGCAAAATCAGAAGGTAAATCAACTGAAAGAAATGATTTTAGTATTTCTCATGTAGTGGCACAATTAAAACCCTTAACCTTTAGCCTATTTTGTGCCTTGGGTTTTGTTGCCTTTTCAGATAGTGCACTTGCTGAAACTTTAATTATTCAAGCGGATAAATCTGCCCCGAAAAACCAGCAACCTATTGTACTACAGACAGCGAATGGATTGCCTCAAGTCAATATCAAACCCCTAACGATAAAGGGCTTTCTCACAACAAATACAGCCAATTTGATGTCGCCGAAAAAGGAGCGATTTTAAATAACAGCCGTACCAATACGCAAACCCAACAAGCCGGACTTATTCAAGGTAATCCTTATTTGGCTCGAGGCGAAGCAAAAGTGATTTTAAACGAGGTCAATTCTAACAAGCTTTCAGTGATGAAAGGTTATGTGGAAGTTGCAGGCAAAAAAGCCAATGTGATTATTGCGAACCCAAGCGGATTGTATTGCGAAGGTTGTGGGATTATTAATTCTGACCGAGCAACTTTTACTACGGGTAAGCCTGAAATCAAAAATGGTCAAGTGGATAACTTTAAAGTTGAAGTGGGTAAGGTAAAAGTCAGCGGCAAAGGTTTAGACAACAGCCGTGTGGATTACACCGAAATCATTGCCCGAGAGACCGAAATGAATGCCGGAATTTGGTCGAAAAAAGAGACCAAGGTTATTACGGGCAAAAACACCGTCAAGCGGTCGGAAAACGACAAAAATTTGCAAATTATCAACACAAAACAACTGCTTGCAGAGGAAGCTAAACCTCAATTCGCCATTGATGTGGGTGAGTTGGGCGGAATGTACTCGGGCAAAATTCATCTTATCGGCACGGAAAATGGCGTGGGTGTACGTAATGCGGGGCATATTGGTGCGAGTGCCGACACCCTGCAAATTGATAGCCAAGGGCGAATTGTCAATACCAGTACACTTAATGCAGCTAAATCAGTGACTTTAACTGCAAGTAACGGGATTGAAAACAAAGGCAAGATTGAAAATAAACAAGGCGATATCAAACTGAACAGTACCGCTGATATTAAGCAAGATGGCTCGATTGTTGCTCGTCATGGTAATATCCATAAAACAGCATCCTCTCAAATTACCCAGAATGGAGAATCTGTCGCTAAAGGTAGCATTACCTATCAAGCACCTAAAGTGAGAGCTTCAACCCAATCACTCATTGCAGCTGGTGTAGAAGTCAAAGATACCGCACAAGGTGAAGTACGTTCTCTTGAAACCAATTCTGCTCAAGGAAAAGACATTACGGTTTTGTCCACGACAAAAGCGACCTTACAGGGAAAAAATCTTGCTTCGGGTAAGATCAATGTTCAAGGTTCAGAAATCGATCTTGATAATAGCCATACCTCAGCTTACGATGTGAATGTAACAGCCCATCAAGGTCACATTCAAGCGAATAGTGCAACGTTGATTGCAGATAAAACATTATCATTAAGCACACCTACCGAACTCCAAACACAACAAAGCTACCTTAAAGCAGACAAAATCACCGCTAAGCAACGTTCACTCACTACACACAATGCAGTTTGGGAACAAACCGGCACTGATGAACTGAAAATTTCGGTCAATGATCAACTCAAAAATCAAGGCGGTACCTTTAAAACACAAGGTAATTTAAGTATTCATTCCCAGGGAATAGATAATCGACAAGGTCGATTATTGGCAAATGGTAAATTAATAGTTAATGCTGGAACAAGTTACATTAATACGACAAATGGCGCAATGCTATCTAATCAGAATCTTTTGATTAACTCAGGTGAGCTCATTAATGATAATGATTTAATTCAATCTAATCAAAATGTTGTTATTAATACTCAGAAACAAACTCTATCTAATAAGCAGACTTTAACGGACACTCAAGATAAAGGGATTGTAGCCCTTGGTAAGATGAATATTCAGTCTGCAAATATTACCAACCAACAAGGGCGTATTGTCAGTGTAGGGAATCAAACTCTTAATGTTACAAATATCGATAATCAACGAGGCTTGATTTACTCTCAAGAAAATTTGGCTTTAAATGCTAAAAACCTCACTAATGATCAAGGGAGCATTCGTTCTGCTAAGCAGGCAGATATGACATTATCAGATAATTTCAATCAGCAAAATGGCTCTCTCCAAGCACAGGGATTAAATTTAACTGCAAATTCATTGAGTTCAATTAATCACAGTGTAGTTTTTGCTGAATATCTGAATATCACAACGTCAGCAGAGCTAAGTAATAAAGATAGTCAAATTATTTCGAAGTTTGATGGTAATATTACAACAGGGGGTAAGTTAGATAATACAAGTGGCACTATTGGTAGCCAGCAAGGCTCTTTAAAAGTTGATACTAATAATCACACTCTAGAAACTGAAAAGGGAAATATTGTTGCAGCTCAACATATTAATCTCAATAGTGGAATGATTGAAAATAACCAAGGTCTAATTTTAGCAAATGAAATTACTATTAATAGTAATAACCAGTCAATTAACAATCAAGATACATTATTGGAAAATCAGAGTGATAGAGGGATTATTGCACAGAATTTATTAGCTCTAAATACAGGCTCCCTGAATAACAATAATGGAAATATCCTTTCACGAAAAAATAGCACGGTAAATACTACGTCACTCGTTAATAATCAGGGTAAAATACGTACTCAATCGCAACTTAATTTAAATACCAATATACTCTCTCAGAATGCAGGTTTAATTACTGCGAATATTCTCAATTTAGTTGCTGACTCCATTAAATCAAACAAACAGAGTGAAATCAGTGGTAATCAAGTGAATGTAACTACACAAGCCCTTAACAATCAAGGGAGTAAATTGATTGCACAGCACTCAGCACACGTTGGTGTAAAACAGGGGATTCAGAACCAAAATGGTGTACTTGCTAGCCTTGGGGAAAGACTGACTATTAATAGTCACCAATCAGATCTCAATAATGTAAAAGGTCTTATTTCAGCACAAAATGGTACGCTGAACCTAGATGCTAATACTCTCAATAATCAACATGGATCTATTCGTGCAAAAACAGCAGGGGTTACAACATTACAAATCTTAGATAATCGCAATACGCTTTCAGATAAATATCAAGGTATTGTAGTAACGGATTTAACCTTGAATGCTAAACAACTTGATAACTAAAACGGGCAGGTTGCGGTCTTGAATCATGCTACACTCCAAGTCTCTGATATCCAAAATCAGTCAGGTGAAATCCTAGTGGTTAATAATGGTTTATTGAATGCAAATAAAATTAATAACCAAGCAGGTAAAATTGTTTCTACGTCTACTAATTTAACTATTGCTGCACAAACAGTACTAAATAATCAACAAGGAATAATCGGTGCAGAAAATCAGCTTACATTAACGACCAAAGGCTTGGATAACCAACAAGGTAATATAACCTCATCAAATCAGTTAATCATTAATACTGCTCAACAACAGATTAATAACCAAGATGGTTTAATTTTCTCTAAAAATCAGGCTAGTATTAGTTCAGGCGAAATGAATAATCAGAACGGTCTTATTCGTGCAGATAATGCACTCTTAATTAATACTAACCAAAATGTGATTAATAACCGAAATACTCAAGATCTAGAAAAAGGTATTGTTGGATTGGGTAGTGTGGTTTTACAAGGAGTATCCTCTCTACTTAATCAACAAGGTAAGCTCTATGGTGGAAGAGAGCTTAATATTACTGCTGTAGACAGTACACAAAATCAGCAGGGCATTATTCAAAGTAATGGTAATTTAGCCTTATCAACCAAAGTACTTGATAACCAAGAAGGTAAACTCTCTTCTTCTAGTGCAAATATTAATGCACAGACAATCAATAACCGTGCGACATCTCATAATGGTTCACTCATTTATGCAGATAAATTAACACTTAATACAGAGCAACTTGATAACCAAGGCACAAAAGCAAAAGGTAATACTCCGACACAAGGTATTCAAGGGAAAGACATTTCTTTAAAAGCCTCATTATTCAATAACCAACAGGGGGGCATTTATAGTTCGAATAATGTCTCTATAACTTCAAATAATCGTTTGGATAATCAGGAAGGGGAATTATTAGCTGTTAATACACTAAATGTATTAAATCGTGGTAATTTAACAGTAAATAATGATAAAGGGCTAATTCAAGGTAATAAAACCGTTAATTTAAATGCAAAAAGCTTGGAATCTGAAGGAAATATTAGAACTAAAGGTGACTTAAATATTACTTTAAAAGATAGCTTTATTTTAAATAATGCTTTTGAAGCCGGCAATCTCACTCTTAAAACAGATGGGAATTTCACTAATAATACTGAGCAGACAATTGCGAATAAAATGACAATTTCAGCAAATAACATTGTGAATAACGCCAATTCAGAACTTTCATCAAATGAGACAACGCTTAATTCAAAGACTTTAACGAACCGAGGTTTAATTGACGGGGTAAAAACTTTAATCAATAGTACTACTGTAACAAATATTGGTACAGGGAAAATCTATGGCAATCATGTGGCATTTGATTCCTCTATGGTCGAAAATTTAGCTGAAACGGTAGATGGGGAAACTAAAGCTGGTACGATTGCTGCAAGAGAAAGATTAGATTTTGGTGTTGAAAAACTGATTAACCGTGATCACTCACTAATTCTTAGCTTAGATAAACTTTCAATTGGTGGACAATTAGATAAAAATCATCATGCAACAGGTAAAGCAGATTTTGTAGATAATGGGAGTGCAACTATTGAGGCTCTTGGAGACGGTAAAATCAATACAGTTCAGTTATTAAATCAAGATCTCTATGTAAAAACAGGGATTGATACTAAAGTTGAAAAAATTGTTGAGCATGCATTAGGTAACAATTCCGACCGTTATCGAGAAGGGAGAGACGGTTATTATAATGTCAATAATGGTTCTAGAAATCCATATTCTTATTTTCAACTAAATAATGGTACGAGAATTGAAGGATTTGGTTGGTATTCTTGGTTTTATAATCAAACAACGAACACAACGACACTAGAATATACAGATCCAGCTAAAATCTCTATAGGGGGTTCATTGGAATTAGATGGGGAGAATCTACATAATAAATATAGTCATGTATTAGTAGGTAAACAACTTTGGCTAGGAGATACTGTTTTTTATAAAAATACTCAAAATGGTTCGCTAGATGGAGGTAGAGTAAAACTTCATAATGAGGATATTATAGGTGAAATTAATCGTCAGGATTATGGTACTTATCGTATTGAATACCGTATTCGTAAGAAAAAAGGAAGAAAAGGTCACTACCACTACCATCATAATGGATTGAAATATGAACCTTATGCTCACCCAACTGAACACTTTTCATTTGATCAAGTACTTAATACTATCGGCACACCAATCACATCCAGTGCAGCAGTTGATGGTAAAACAAAAGTAAAAGATATTCAGTTAGATACCATCTCGATCGTGTCAAATAATGTAGATACCCCAAATACAGTTTCTATTGCGAAAACACAATTGGATAATTCTATTGGTGCCAATGCAGAAATTACGCTTACTCCAATTATTGATAATCATAATATTATCAGTTCCGGACAAGTCATAGCTAAATTACAAACAACTGTTGAAAAATTTGATGCTGAGAATGTATCTAACATGACTATGCCGATGGTACAAACTCATCTTCCAGATGTTCGTTTACCACAAGCAAGTCTTTATAAAATCAATCCAGATTCACCAAATGGGTATCTGGTCGAAACCGATCCTAAATTTACAGACCGCAAACAATGGCTTAGTTCTGACTATATGTTTGAACAACTTCGTCATAACCACGATAACGTACACAAACGTTTGGGCGATGGTTTCTATGAACAGCGTTTAATTAACGAACAAATTAACCAACTGACTGGCAGACGTTATATTGAAGGTTACTCTAACGATTTAGAGCAATACCAAGCCTTAATGAATAGCGGAGTGAAATACGCCAAACAGTTTAACCTTGCAGTAGGTGTAGGCTTAACCGCGAAACAGATGTCAGAACTCACAACGGATATGGTTTGGTTAGTGAATAAAGAAATCACACTTACAGATGGGCGAAAAGTGACAGCCCTTGTGCCACAAGTTTATTTGGTTGCTCGTAATAGCGACATTACCTCCCGCGGAGCAGTGATTTCAGCCAATCAAATTATCGGTAATGTTGATAATCTCCAAAATAGTGGCGTGATTGCAGGACGTGATTTAACCCGCTTACACAGTAATCAACTGGAAAATCGAGGCACGATTTTGGGTGACACGGTGGATTTATCGGCTAAACAAAACCTGATTAACTTAGGCGGTAAGATTGAAGCGGTGAAAGATTTATCCCTTTATGCAGGGAAAAACCTTGAAATCAGCTCTACCCTTTCATCCACTCAAAGTGCTGACGGCAATTTTGCCCGCACTGTGTTAGACCAACTCGCTTCGGTCAAAGTTACCGGTGAAGGCGGACGTTTAAATTTACACAGTGATGATAACCTCACGATTAAAGCAGCCAATATTGAAAGTCAAGGCAGCCTAAAAGCGAAAGCAGATAAGGCGTTGAGTATTACTACACTTAATGTGAGCAACAAAGAACACTACAACGGCAATGCGGATAACTACTACCGCTTAGACCAGCAAGCTGAAATTGGCTCAATACTAAGGGGCAAAGACGGTGTTCGCTTAGTCGGCATGGAAAATGCTACGCTTCGTCAAGCCACAGTGAGCAGCGAAAACGATGAAACCTTTGTTGGCTCAAAAGGCGACGTGCGTATTGAATCGGGCGAGCAATCCGAACAATTAGCAAGCAGTTCGAAAGGCAGTACTAAAGGTTGGTTTAGTAAAACCACTGAAACCCGCCGTCACTACCACGATACCACCGAAAATATCGGTAGTGAGATAGACGGCAATAAGGTCACACTCTACTCGGAAACCGGCAAAGTGGATATTCACGGCTCTGCGGTGGTTGCCGATAAACAACTACTGATTGACGGCAAAGCTGGTGTGAATATTACCTCTGCGACTAATACGCACTATGCCGAAAATGAACACATTAAAACGAAAAGCGGTTTAATGGGGACGGGCAGTATTGGCTTTAGTGTAGGTAAGAAGAAAGAACAGATTGAACAAGACCAAACCCAACAAAGTGCGGCTCGTAGCCAAGTAGGCAGCTTGTCAGGTGATACGATAATTCGTACAGACGGGCATTACCAACAAACCGGCAGTATCGTGACTTCTCGAGACGGTGATGTGGATATTACCGCTAAATCAGCCAACATTACAGCAGCCCGTTCGGATTATGAGAGTAATTATAAACGGACTTATGAGCAGAAAGGCGTGACGATTGCAGTTAATATTCCTGTGGTGCAAGCGATACAATCGGTCGATTCTGCGGTGAAATCTGCAAAATCGGTGGGCGCCAGTAAAAGCGACAGAATCAATGCATTAAGTGCAGTGAATGCTGGTTTTGAAGCAATGCGAACAGTGGAGCAAGTGGGCAAGTTAGCCGAAGCAATGGGGCAAAACCCAACTCAAGCTCTGAGCCAAGATGTCAGCGTATCTATAACCTATGGCGAACAAAAAAGTGTTGAAACCCAACATAGTGAAGGGAATAAGTCCGAAAAAAGCCAAATCAACGCCGGAGGCAAGTTGAATATCAAAACTAAAGGCGGCGGTAAAGAGTCAACTTTAACCATTGTGGGTTCTGATGTATCAGGCAAAGGCGGTACACACTTAAAAGCAGAGGGAGATGTCAACATTTTGGCGGTAGATGAAAACCACCTTGAACGAAGCAAAAATAAATCCAGTGGCTCTAATGCCGGCGTGGCGATAAGCTACGGCTCAAGTGGTTTTGCGTTTGGAGTAACTGCAGGTGGCAATGTGGCAAAAGGCTACGGCAATGGCGAAAGCCAAGCGTGGGTGGGAAGTCAAGTAGGCAGCCTAGATAGCCGTACTACGATTGAAAGCGGAGGTGATGCCAATA